>ERZ808037.5-NODE-5-length-249402-cov-5.190859_pt1 | contig 249402 bp, 171 predicted proteins | sample MGYA00380190_ERZ808037 | MGnify/ENA primary metagenome ERZ808037 (study PRJEB31490, sample SAMN06133399) | mouse gut metagenome | isolation source: J9 | host: mice | place: China: Chengdu | collected 2015-05 ...
ATTTATGACCAAGACGGCGAAAGCAGTGGCACAAACAGCGAAAAGCCCGTCTGTGCGTAGGGTGTGTGTCAGTCGATGACGCCGTACAGGCGGTCGCCGGCGTCGCCCAGACCCGGCACGATGTAGCTCTTATCGTTGAGGCCTTCGTCCACACCGCAGACGACGACGCGGAACGAGATGCTCGGGTCGATGTTCTCTTCGACGAACTTGATGCCTTCCGGCGCGGCGATGATGCAGATCGCGGTCACGTCTTTTGCGCCCTTTTCGGCCAGGTAGTGCGCGGCGGCCACAAGCGTGCCGCCAGTGGCGAGCATCGGGTCGATCAGGAAGCACTGGCGGCCCGAAAGGTCGTCCGGCAGGCGGTTCGCGTAGGTGATCTGCTGGGTGGGATGCTCTTCGTCGCGCTTCATGCCCAGGAATCCGACCTCCGCGCTCGGCATCATGCGGGTCATGCCGTCGAGCATGCCCAGTCCGGCGCGCAGCACCGGCACGATGATCGGGCGAGGCTTGGCGATCGTCTTGCCCACCATGGGGGCCACAGGCGTCTCGATCGGCTTGTCCACGACCTCAAGGTTGCGGGTGGCCTCGTAGGCTTCGAGCGTGACGAGCTCGGAGACGAGTTCGCGGAAGATGGAAGAAGGGGTGTTTTTGTCTCGCAGCACGGTGAGCTTGTGCTCGACCAGCGGGTGATTGAGTACTTGGAGTTCCATACCTCCTAGCATAGTCCGCGCGTCAAGCGGCACGTGCCGTTCAGCGGTTGACGCACAGGCAGGGTGTCCGCCCGGTACGACCATCATGCATACCAGCCATAGCTGTGCGTTGCCTGATTTTGCCGTGGCAGCATAAAAGGCGCGAAACGTCAACGGCGGCGGGGCCGCTCCCGTACAGTGAAGGTAGTTCAAGGTTCTTCCCGAACTTTGGAAACCAAGACGTAAGGAAACATCATGTATTGGATTTGGACGCTCATCGTTGGAGCAATCATCGGCGCCATAGCCGGCGCAATCACTAACCGCAGCGGTTCGATGGGTTGGATCGCCAACATCATCGCAGGCCTCGCTGGATCGGCGCTCGGACAGGCGCTCTTCGGCAGCTGGGGCCCGCAGCTCGGCGGCATGGCGGTCATCCCCTCGCTCATCGGCGCGGTCATCGTGGTCGCCATCGTCTCCTTCATCGTGATGCGTGTCACCGCAAAGAAGTGATTCCCCGCGCATAGGCGCTCCAGGCCCTGCATGACCTGCATGCAGGGCCTCTCTGTATGTTGTATTCGCCGTTTGCGTCACTGTTTTCGCTGTTTCTGCCGCTTTGTAAGTGGATTAATGACAATAACGGCGAAAATGGTGGCGAAAACAGCGAAAACAGTCGCCAAAACATCGAATCGGATTGGAGGGGCGCGCCGGGGCGGTGATTCAGCATGGATCGGGGGATAGAGCAAAGGGACGACTATGGGGTGGGGGGTGCCGGCCATGGCAGTCCCACATCGTGGGTCTGTTGGTGTATCATGGTTCATCCTGTGCTACCCTCTGCTGTGTTTTGCATCAAAGAAGAAAAGGGGCGAAGTGGCACGCAGGATTCTGGTAACGGGGGGAACCGTATTCGTCAGCAAATACATCGCACGGTATTTTGCCGATCTGGGCGAGCACGTGGTGGTGTTGAACCGCAATACGAAAGAGCAGTTGGAAGGCGTCGCGGTCATCGAAGCCGATCGGCATGCGTTGGGGAACGTGCTGAGCGGCCAGCATTTCGACGCGGTGATCGACGTGACCGCCTACAACGCGCAGGATGTGGATGATTTGGCGCGCGCCCTGGAATCGGTCACGTTCGACACGTATGTGATGATCAGTTCGAGCGCGGTGTACCCGACCACCAACCTGCAGCCGTTCGTCGAGAACGGACGGCTGGGCCTCAATTCCAAGCATGAGGTGTGGGGCCAGTACAGTGAAGGCAAAGTGGCGGCCGAACGCGCGGTGCTCGAGCAGATTGCGAACGCGTACATCATCCGGCCGCCGTATTTGTATGGTCCGATGAACAACATCTACCGCGAGGCGTTCGTCTTCGATTGCGCGGACGCCGAACGCGCGTTCCGTCTGCCGGGCGACGGCGAGATGCGCCTGCAGTTCTTCCATGTGCGCGACCTGTGCCGGTTCATCGATGTGATCATCGCGCAACAGCCGCAGCAGCATGTGTTCAACGTCGGCAATCCGGAGTTGGTCAGTGTGCGTGAGTGGGTGGAGCTGTGCTACCGCGCGGCCGGCAAGCCGCTCGAATGCGTGGCGGTGCACAATGTGCCCCAGCGCAGTTTCTTCCCGTTCTACGACTATCAGTACGAGCTCGATGTGCGCGCCCAGCGCGAACTCATGCCCGAGACGACGCCGCTCGCCGAGGGCCTGCGCGAATCGTACGCGTGGTACAGCGCGCATCGCAACGAAGTGGTGCCCAAGCCGTACATGAAGTTCATCGATGAGGAACTGCCGGCCGCGGCCGCATTTGTGCGGTAATACGACTGGTTGAGAAGAGGACGTCGGACCGCGAAAGCGCCATGTCGGCGCAAAGGCCGCTCGCAGCGGCAAAAAATGGAGCCCGGGGCTATGCACGGCCCGACGCGTCTTACATTGTACATGACTTGCGCGCGCGTGACCACCATGTCGGTGTAGCGCGCGCCGCTATTCCAGCTGGCCGCATGGGACTATCGCATGGGTCAATATGGGATAGTCAAAAGTCAATCTGGGATATTCAGTAGCCGGTTCTGTGCGTTTTTGTCGTTTTATGCTGAAGTCATCAGCAAGGTTCCTTGGGAATCTTCCGACAAAGTAGTCAGAAAAGGTCACTGAAATGAACATTTTCATTGTCACGGACGGCACGGCGCTTCCGCTTGACCGGCAACAGCTCGTGTGCAGGATGCGCAATGCGGTTGCCGGGGCTGACAGCGTTTCCGCCATTGGCTGTGAAGTCATCGGGCTCGATGAGTTCCCCACGCTGTCGTTGGCTGAGGGCGATATCGTGATTGTGTACGGCGCGTGCGCGCAGGACGCCGATTGCCTGTACGGCATTGCTGATTGCTGTGAGAGAAGTGATGCGCGGCTTGCCCTTGCCACAAAACTCCCGGTGTTCAGAACCGACGTGCCGGATGTGGCGTACCCCACAGCCATTGACATGGTGGTGCGCGATGTGGCCCGCGAGCGGCGTCTGCATGTATTGGATTTATTCGCCTATGCCATGTCCTGGTATATGCGCGAATACGAAAGCGAACGCACCCAGCTGCTCGAACCGGTGGAGGGCGGCCGCCGCTTCTCGGCCGCCGCCTCGCCCATGGTCACATCATTCATCGCTCGTTGGCTCGTGCGCCGTTACTTCAGCCGTCGCCATATCGCGGATCGCCTGTACGGCGCCTCCATGTATCCGGAGATGTGGAGCGAGGAGACCAATGACGAGGACATGAACCATGCGCGTGACATCGGCATGAATGCGGTGCGCATCGGCGAGTTCTTCTGGAGCAGACTTGAGCCGGAGGAAGGGCATTACGACATGGCCTACCTCGAAGGTTTGCTTGACCGGTACCGCGCGCGTGGATTGAAAGTCGTGCTCGGCATACCCACTCCAACACCACCGCGTTGGTTCACGCTTGCCTACCCGCAATCATGCATTGTGAATGCCGATGGCCATGTGATGCAGCATGGCTCCCGCCAACATGTGTGCACGAACAATCCCGACTACCGTCGCAAGGCATATCAGTTGACGCGCCGGATCGGCGAAGTGGCATCGCGTTATCCGAACGTTGTGGCAATCCAGCTCGACAACGAGTTCAAATGCCATGTGGACATGTGTTTCTGTGAAACCTGCCGCCGGCTGTGGCCCCAATGGCTGCAGTCGAAGTACGGCGACATCGAAGCGCTCAACGCGGCCTGGGGTACCAGCATCTGGAGCGAACGGTATGATTCCTTCGCCGATGTGGTGATGCCCGAGGCAACGCCGTTCGCGCACAACTCGTCGCTCGACTATGCGTTCCGCACGTTCACCGCCGACACCCTCACCCAGTTCGCATCAGGCTTGGCGCAGATCCTCGTGGAGGCCACATCCATACCGTTGACGCACAATACGTCCACGAATTTCAACCTGCGCAACTATGACCTGTTTGACCAGCTTGACATCGTGGGGTTCGACACCTACCCCAATTCGTTGACGCCGTGGATGTTCCCCATGAATCTGGGACTGTGGCGCAATTTGATCCCCAACGATGACGTCTTGCTGCTCGAGACCTGTGCCTCCCATGTGGGGTACACCGGCAACTACATGCTGCCGCACCCCACTGGATTCCTGGAGACCGAGGTGTTCCTCGGATATGCGTCCGGACTCAAATCCTTCCTGTATTGGCTGTACCGTGGTCAAAAATACGGCGTGGAGCAACCGCATAGCGCGGTGATGACAGCCGCGGGCACCCCCGACATCGGGTATGACGATGTGTTGGAGTCGCAGAGGCTGCTTTCCCGCCAGCTGCCGTTCCTTGAAGAGACCGAAGTGGCGCGTTCGAGCGTTGCCATGGTGTATTCCGACGAGGCGCGCCGCGCATACAACGTGGAATCGGGCGGCATCTACAACTTCAAGACGATGGTCACCGATTACTACCATGCGCTTTCCTCGCGCGGCGTGGACCCGGAGCTGATTCCCGAAAACGCCGATTTCACCCAATACCGGTGCGTGCTCATGCCGTTCGTCCGGAACGTGAGCGTGCGGTTGCTGGACAAGTGCCGGCAATATGTGGCGCAGGGCGGCAAACTGATTTTCGGTCCCATGACCGGTGACCGGACCGCTGACATGACGTGGAACACCGCCGACGGCAATGGCCTGGGTGAGCTTGGCGCATGGATGGGTGTGGACGATGTTGTGCAGTACCTGTCGGCGGACCCACGCACCGAGGCCGTCGTCACGGTCGGCGATGCGCACGATGCGCTTGGCGGCCTTGTCACGATGTTCCGTGCGGAACGGTCGTTGGAGTACATGACCGTCACGAGCGATGTCGCAGCCGGCCGCACAGCCGTCGCACGCCACGATGGAGCGGTGTACATCGGGGGCATTCCCGCGCAAGCCGATGGCAGCGCGTTTTGGGATGCGCTTGTCGCCCATGACATCGCCCCGTTTGACGACGACCGTGCGTTTGTACAGACAGGCGGTGCGGTGTTGAAGTTCCGCCGCGACAACGAGCGCCATGCCGATTTCCACATCGCCAACATGGGTGGCGAAGCCGCCTGCATCGAGGTCGTCAAGCCGGCGACCGATATCGATGGCGCGGCTATCGCCCCCGGCACGCTTGAGCTCGCTCCGTTCGCGTGTGTGCTGCTGCGATTTGCCAAATAACCTGTGCGTGGGCGCCCGGCACTGAGCACGGGGTGCCCACACATCACAACCATATGAAGAACAGAAGATACATTCAAAGGAGAATCCCATGTCTGCATCATTGGCCGAATACGACTTCGCGGAGGAAAACGCGGGAAGTCTGGCCGAAAAGCTCAACGGCGGCAAGGTGATGCCGTTCGGCATCAAAGACAAGATCGGATATGCGCTTGGCGATTTCGGCACCACCATGATGATGGGTGTGCTCGCCTCGTTCCAGTCCATCTTCTACACCAACGTGCTCGGCATCGACCCGGCGCTTGTCGGCGTCATCCTTACGTTCACCACCATCGTCGGCGCCTTCACCGACGTGACCGCAGGACGGCTCGTCGACAAGTCCAAGCTTGGCAAGAAGGGCCGATTCCATCCGTGGGTGCATGTGATGAAGTGGCCCTTGGCCATCACGATCCTCATGTGCATGTGCCCGTTCGTCGCCGGCATCCCGATGGGTGGCCGCGTGGCCTACCTGTTCGTGGCGGCGTTCTGCTACGCGGCGATGCTCTCCGCCTATAACATGCCGTATGGTTCGATGGCCGCAACGCTGAGCGCGGACCCCGACGACCGCACCACGTTGTCTGTGTTCCGCAACATCGGCTCGGCGTTCGGTGCCGGCGGCGTCGGCTTTGTGCTGCCACTCATCGTGTACACGACCGACGCCCAGGGCAACAAGGTGCTGCAGGGCAACACGCTCTTCATCTGCACCATCGTCTGCTGCGTCATCGCGATGGTCCTCATGGAGCTCATGTACCGCCTGACGACGGAGCGCGTCATCGTGGACAAGCAAGACAACGTGCCGGTCAAGGACCTGCTCCATTCGTTGTTCCACAACCGTGCACTGCTCACGTTCCTGCTGGCCGAAGTCGTCATCGTCTGCGCGACAAGCATCATCAGCTTCATGACCTCGTACATGTACACCTCGGTGTTCAACAACACGCAGGCCCTGTCCATCGCATTGCTGTTCAACTACGCGACCACCCTGCTGCTTGCCCCGGTCGCGCGCAAGGCCACGAAGCGCTTCGGCAAGAAAGAGGCCGTTTCCACGATGCTTCTGTGCGCGGCTGCGATCTATCTGGTCATCTACTTCCTGCACCTGAGCAACCCCTGGGTCTACCTGTTGCTCACATTCCTCGCCACCCTGTGCTTCTCGGCGTTCAATGTGATGGTGTGGGCGTTCATGGGTGACGTCGTGGACTATCACCAGTACATCAGCGGCCAGCGCGAAGACGGCACTGTCTTCTCCGTAAACATGTTCGGCCGCAAGGTCGCGCAGTCGCTCATGGGCATCGTCACCGGTACGCTGCTCGCCGCGGTCGGGTACAAGGCCACCACCTCCGGCAACACCGTGCAATCCCAGCAGGTGCTTGACGGCCTGTATATGTCGGCCACGTTGCTGCCGGGCATCCTGCTTGCGCTGGGCGCCCTGATTCTCATCTTCCTCTACCCGTTGGGCAAGAAGAAGACCGATGAAATCAGCGCGACACTCAAAGAGGTCAACAAGGTTACGGTGTCTTGACGGCAATGCCTTCTGCACGGTCAGTGTGCCGCATATGGCGCACTGGCCGTGCACCGGCATATCAGGGCTGGCCGTGTGGCTGATGGCTCCATTCGATGTATTCGCTCGTCGTCATGCCGAATTCCTGCTGGAAACAGCGTAGGAAGTGAGTGTACGACTTGAAGCCACACTGCCGGTAGATGCGTTTCGGCGAACCGATTTGGGCAAGCAGGCGTTTACTGCGTTGCAGACGCCTCTGCTGCACGAACCGTCCGATCGTGAGGCCGATTTCCTTTTTGAATGTGCGGGAAAGGTGGTATTTGTTCGCGGCGCAGCGGTCCGCGATGATGTCGAGGCTCAGTTCTTCCGCAAGGTGCTCATCGATGTACCGCAACGCCGCAGTCACGACCGGCGCATAATGGAACTCTGGTTCCGGCAGTGTGATGGTGGTGCCTTGATCGGCGCGCACCAGCTCATTGAGGCGGACCATCGCTTCTATGAAGTGCCCACCATAGCGCAGGTCGTCACCGAACTGCGCGGACGGCGGTCTGAGCAGTGGCTGCATGAGCCCGCGCAACTGGGATGGGTTCATGGTGAGCACACGATTGATGGGTGTGCCGGACGACGTGCGGAAGCAGGATTCAAGATCGGTGTGTGCTGTGGCCAGCGAGCGCAGGAATGCCGTGTTGATATGCAGATACACGCGTTCGTACCGGTCGCTTGTCTGGCGGACGACGTTGTGCACCACACCGGGATTGATCATGAGCACGGAGCCTGGTTCGCTGCGGATCGACTCGCCCTCAATCTGGAACTCTCCCGATCCATCGAGGATGCAGTTGATTTCGTAGTGGTCATGGGTGTGGAGGCGCAACCCATCCTCCACATGCACAAAGGAGTGGAATACCTCGAATCGGTCCGAGGTCATCGTGCTGACGAACACGGGCGGCCGGGGGTCGGTGACTGCTCTGTGACGCTCTGGCATGGCACACAGCGTAGCACGTACGCGGTGGCGGAGGTCACTGGGCGGTCAAGGTCAGTGGCCCCGTGCCGAGGCAATTTATCATGGAACAACAAGAACGGGCGGAGGAGACGGCAATGAAGCTGATACAACGCATGTTGACGGTGGTTGCGGCCTGTGCATTGATATGTGGGACGGCTGGTTGTGGCGCATCGTCTTCAAGGCAAGCACCGAACCAGCTCACCATCGCATGGTGGGGGTCGCAGGGCCGCAACGAAAAACAACGGCAAGTGAACGAGTTGTTCATCGAACAGCATCCAGGAACGCGTATTGACGGTCAATTCTCGCAGTATGGGGACTATTGGCAGAAACTGGCCACCGCTGCGGCGGGGAGGCAGATGCCTGATATCGTGGCGATGGATCTGCCGTACATGAACCAGTACATCGGCAACGGGCTCATCGTCGACCTGATGCCGTATATCGACGACGGTACACTCGACGTGGGTCAGGTTAGCGAAGCGGTGTTGGCCACAGGCATGGCGGATGGCGTCGTCTACGCCATAAGTTCCGGCGTGAATGCGCCGGCGGTCATTTACGACAAGACCCTCTTGGATTCGCTCGGCATCACGATTGACCCCGATTGGACACTTGATGATTTTGTGCGCATCAGCAAGCAGGTATATGCGCGCACCGGCACAAAAACGAACGCAGGATATTACCGCGACACCAATGTGCTCGAATACCTGTTGCGCGCGCAGCATGAACGGCTGTACTCCGACGACGGCATCAATGTGACCGATCCGGCAGCGGTGGAACCGTATTTTGCCATGTTCCAAAACGGCATCGAGGAGGGTTGGCATCTTGAGCCAACCGTCTTCGCCGAAATCAACCTGAGCGTCATGAACCAGGATCCACTGGTGGCATATGCGGACAACGCGCATCGTTCGTGGTGCGCGTTCGGCTGGTCCAATTCATTGAGCGGCATGCAGTCGCTCGTGACCAATGGGGACGATTTGGCGCTCGCCCCATGGCCGTCCGACGATGTGACAGCGTCGAACTACATTCACCCGGCCCAGTACTTCGCCATCACACGTGATTGCGAGAACCCGGGGTTGGCGGCCCAGTGGATTGACTTCTACATCAACAACCGCCAAGCCAACGAGATCATGGGTGTAGACCGTGGCATGCCGGTCAACGGCATCATGGTGGATGCGGTCTGGGACCAGCTTTCCGCCGATGACCGGGAGTCGATTGCGTATGTGCGCGAGATGGTGGAGCCCGCGAGTTCGACGATCAACCCGCCGTCGCCGGCAAAGGCGGTCAAGGTGAATGCGGCGATCATGCCCGGCATCCAGGAACAGCTGCTGTACCGGCGGATCGATGCGCGGCAGGCGTCGCGCATGTTCGTGGATCAGGCCAGTGACGCGATGCGCCAATAGGTCCAATGTGCAGAAAGGTGGAGATGATGAGGCAGGCGGAGTCGCGCGGCCTTGGTGAATCAATCATCGGGTCGACGGAGGGTCGTCCGACGATCGGACGGCGGTGCAGGAATCTGCTTGAACGCGAATCAACGGCGGGTTTGGTGTGCGCATTGCCGTTCATCATCGGATTCGTAGTGTTCCTGCTCATTCCCATGGTGCTTTCGCTGTATTATTCGTTCACCGATTACAGCATTGTCGCTCCGCCGGTATGGGTGGGGCTGCGCAATTACGTGACGATGTTCACGGCGGATGCGCTGTTCTGGCAGTCGCTTGGCGTGACCGTCATGTTTGCATGCATCTCGGTGCCGCTCAGGTTGGCGTTTGCGCTTGCGGTCGCCATGTTGCTCAACCGCCCGACGCCATTGACCGGTTTCTTCCGGGTGGCATTCTATATGCCTTCGATCCTTGGTGGTTCTGTGGCCGTGGCGGTGCTGTGGCGCCGCATGTTCGCGCAGGATGGCGTCATCAACGCTGTATTGGGCATGTTCGGCATAGAGACGCACTTCTCGTGGCTGGGATCGCCGGCCACGGCCATCTGGACGCTCATCGCGCTTTCGGTCTGGCAGTTCGGGTCGGCCATGCTCGTGTTCCTGGCGGCGCTCAAACAGATTCCGACCCAGCTCTATGAGGCGTCGAGCGTGGACGGGGCGAGCCCATGGCGGCAGTTCTCTTCGATCACGTTGCCCATGCTCACGCCCACGATATTCTTCAACCTCGTCATGCAGGTCATCAGCGGATTTCTTGCATTCACGCAGTGCTACATCATCACGCAGGGTAAACCGCTCAACAGCACCTTGTTCACGATGGTCTACATGTACAACACGGCCTTCACGTATTACCAGGCGGGATACGCCTCGGCCATGGCATGGGTCATGTTGCTGGTGATCGGCGCAATGACGGGGTTGTTGTTCGCGACCAAGCGGTTCTGGGTATACGAAGGCAACGAATAAGTGGAGGCCATCATGGCAAGGCGACGTTTTGGAACACAGCGTGAATTGCTTGAGCCCATACGCAGGCCGAGCAGCAGGGTGGCGCAGGTCGCGTATTACGTGTTGATGCTCGCGGCCTCGTTCCTGATGCTGTACCCGATCATCTGGATGGTGTTCAGCTCGTTCAAGCCCACGAACACGGTGTTTTCCACCGCGGGCGAGCTTGTGCCGCGGCAGTGGACACTGGCGAACTACGTCAATGGGTTCAAGGGGTTCTCCGGGGTGCCGTTTTGGCGCTTTCTGCTGAACTCGCTGTTCATCTCCGTCGTTTCGACGATCGGCACCGTGCTGTCGAGCGCGATTGTGGCCTATGCGCTGAGCCGGTTGCGGTTCCGCTTGCGCAAACTGCTGTTTGTGCTGGTGCTTGGCACGATGATGCTTCCCGCACAGGTGCTGCTTGTGCCGCAATACCTGTGGTACCAGAAGCTCGGATGGACGAATTCATATCTTCCGCTCATCGTGCCGTATTGGTTCGCGATACAGGGGTTCTTCGTCTATCTGTTCATGAGTTTCATGGACGACATTCCCCGTTCGCTCGATGAAGCTGCCAAGCTCGACGGCTGTTCGTATTACGGCATTTTCTTCCGTGTGATCATGCCGTTGCTCAAGCCGGCCATCGTGACCGCCACGATCTTCTCGTTCATGTGGCGGTGGGATGACTTCCTTTCAGCGCTCATGTACGTCTCCGACACCGAGTGGTACCCAGCGTCGCTTGCGCTCAAGTTGTTCACCGACCCGGGCACGACATCTGATTATGGTGCGATGATCGCGATGTGCTGCGTCTCGCTCGTGCCGTCGATCCTCATCTTCGCCGTGTTCCAGAAACAACTTGTGCAAGGCGCCAGCTCGAGCGGCCTCAAGGGCTGACTCGTCACACTTATTCCAGCTGGCCGCGGCGCCACAGGTGCGCGCCGGCACGCAGGTCCTTCGCGGTCGTCTGCAGATTCGCCGCGGTGTGCAGCAGGCGCGCCGCCTGCCCGCGCAGCGTGTGGATCTCTTCCGTGGTGCCGACGACGGGGGAGTCGACGTCGGCCATCGCCGCGGCGCGCGCGGTCATGCGCTTCGCCTCGACGCGCAGGCCGAGCACGACCACATCCACGAACGTCGAGGCGCGTTCGAGCGCCACGGCGAAATCACCACGGAACGCGCCGGCCAGAATGGAATCCGCCGTGCGCGCAATGTCCTCTTCGGTCGGGGCCGCGTCGACGCCGGCGATCGCCGAAGCGGACGTGGCAATCGGCTCACCGAGACGCCACAGGCGCGCGATCGCATCACGCTGGCGACGCATCCATGTGCGCAGCAAATACAGGCGCCACAGCACGCCTGGCAGCGAATCGGGCTCCGCGTGGCTCCACAGTTCCGCGATCACGTCCACGCCCTCGTGATCCACGAGCGTCAGCGTGCGCGCCACGACGGCCGGGTCGTCGGTCGCGTGCACATGGCTGAGCAGGGCCCAGGCGGTCGCATGGCTCACTTCGCTCAGCTGCTCGGGGTCGACGCCGCCGGCGATGTTCTCGGCGAGCCCTTGGTCGAGCTGGCCGGGGCGCGCGGGGCGCGGGGAGCCGGTGTGGGTGAACGCGGCGCGGCTCGCGATCACGGAGCCATTGCCGAAGTGCGGGGCGTTAGTAGACAATCGGTGCCACTTTCTGAATATCGATGATGTGCGGGTCCTCCGGGCTGCCGGTGACGAACAGGGCGAGCGCGTTGCCGGTGGGCATGTACGGGGACTTCGCGATGAGTCGTTTGGTCAGGGATTTGCACGAGCACAGCGGGCGCAGATGCTCGAAGATGCCGCCGATGACCGGGCGGTGCATGCAGATCGCGGTCGTGGCGCCGCTCGTGAGCGCCTCGGCTATCTGCGCGCGGAACGCGGCCCACGCGGCGGCCGGGTCGGCGGCGAACGCGTCTTCGGTCAGCTCGGGGACCAGCTCCACGGGTAATCCAGTCTGCCATGCGAGCATCTGCATGGTTTGCTGGCAGCGAATCCACGGGGATGTGGTGAGCCGTTCGGGCGCGTAGCAGGCGAGTTCGCGGTCGAGCGCGTAGGCGGCCGCCGCGCCTTTCGGTGTGATGGGGCGCGCGGGATCGGTGCCTTTCCACAGTTTGCGCGGCTCCGCCTTGGCGTGCCGCACGAGCAGGACCGTGCGCGCGTGGTGCGCGTCCTCCTGCAGGCGGTCGACGAACCACGCGAGCACGTCTTTGTCGGTGGAATGGGTGAGCCGCTTGCGTGCCTCGGCGATCGTGAGCCAGCGCACGTCGCTGATCTCGCCGGCGTCGGCGCGGTGCACGGGGCCGAACGCGGTGGCCATGCGGCGCGCCCGCGTGTCGCTGATCACCGTGGCCATCCAATAGGCCACATGTTTGATCTGCATGTCGGCGCTGCCGTTGCGGTTGGCCTGCGCGCTGGCGTGGCGCTTTTTGCGGCCTTCGTCGGCGAGCGGGTATTCGACCTCGCCTAGGAACGGGCCGAGCGCCACATGGCAGCCGGTCTCCTCACCGATTTCACGCACGGCCGCATGGCGGTGGGACTCGTTGAGTTCCAGTTTGCCTTTCGGCCAGCTCCAATCGTCGTATTTGGGCCGGTGCACCACGCACACTTCGATGTCGCCATCCGGCGCGCCTTCGCGCGTGCGATAAAGGATGCCACCTGCCGCTTCGACGATTCTGCGTTTGCTCATGGTTCCCCATTGTAGGAGGTTGTGCGGGGAATGCGCGAGAGGCCGCCCGCATGCGTGCGGACGGCCTCGGTGAGGTGCCGGGATTCAGCTGGGGTCAGCGGTGCGGGTTGGGTCGGCGCTGGTGCTTGCGGATCAGGTACTCCTGGCTGTCCACGAGCGGGCGGCCCTCCTCGTCCTTCGAGTGGCGCACATACGTGCCGTCGGGCTCCATGTGCCACGACGACGTGGTGTCGGCCATCTGCAGGTCGATGTACTTGATCAGCTCGTCGATCTGCTCGGGCGCGGTGATGCGCACAAGCGCCTCCACGCGGCGGTCGAGGTTGCGGTGCATCAGGTCGGCGGAGCCGATCCACACCTCCGGGCCGGCGATCGGCCCTTCGCCGATCTGCGGGCCGTCGGAATTCGCGAACGCGTAGATGCGGCTGTGCTCAAGGAACCGGCCGAGGATCGAGCGCACGCGGATGTTCTCGGACAGGCCCGGCACGCCCGGCTTGAGCGAGCAGATGCCGCGCTCCACGATGTCGATCTTCACACCGGCCTGGCTCGCGCGGTACAGCGCGTCGATCGTCTTCTCGTCGACGATCGAGTTCACCTTGATCTTGATCCACGCCTCTTTGCCGGCGCGCGCGGCGTCCTCCTCGCGGCGGATGCGCTGGATCAGCCCGGAGCGCACCGTGCGCGGCGCGACGAGCAGGCGGTGGAAGCTCGACTTCGGCGCGTAGCCGCTCAGCTGATTGAACAGGCGCGTCATGTCCTGGCCCACCACGGGGTCGCACGTGAGCAGGCCGAGGTCGGTGTACTGGCGCGCGGTCTTCGGGTTGTAGTTGCCGGTGCCCACATGGCAGTAGCGCTTGAGACCGTCCGCCTCCTGGCGCACCACGAGCGAGAGCTTGCAGTGCGTCTTCAGTCCGACGATGCCGTAGACGACGTGCACACCCGCGCGCTCGAGCTTGCGCGCCCATGCGATGTTCGCGTCCTCGTCGAAGCGCGCCTTGAGTTCGACGAGCGCGAGCACCTGCTTGCCGGCGTGCGCGGCGTCGATGAGCGCGTCGATGATCGGCGAGTTGCTCGACGTGCGGTAGAGTGTCTGCTTGATCGCGAGCACCTTCGGGTCGGCTGCGGCCTGCGCGAGGAACGCCTGCACGGACGTCGAGAACGAGTCGTACGGGTGGTGCAGCAAGATGTCGCGCTCGCGGATCGCCGCGAAGATGTCCTGCGCACGGCTCGACTCGACCTGTGCGATCTGGCGGTTCGTCGTCGGCACGAACGGGCGGAACTTGAGGTCCGGCCGGTCGATGGCGCCGAGCTCGAACAGCACGGTCGCGTCGAGCGGGGCGGGCAGGCGGTAGACCTCCTCCGGCGTCACGCCCATCTGGTCGGCGAGCAGCTGCGAGAGGAACGGCGAAGTCTCGTCGGAGATCTCCAGGCGGATCGGCGGCCCGAAGCGGCGGCGCAGCAGCTCCTTCTCAATCGCGTTGAGCAGGTTCTCGGCGTCGTCTTCCTCGACCTCGATGTCCTCGTTGCGCGTCACGCGGAACGAGCGCGCCTCCTTGATGATCATGCCCGGGAACAGCGACTCCAGATGCGCGATGATCAGGTTCTCCATCGTGATGAAGCCGTAGCGCACCTCGTCGGCCTCGTCTTCGGTCATGTCGTCGACCGGCACGAGTCGGTTGATGTTGTCGGGGATCTTCACGCGCGCGAAGTGCGATTTGCCCGAAGCCGGGTTCTCCACGAGCACGGCCAGGTTGATCGAGTTGCCCGAGATGTACGGGAAGGGGTGTGCGGGGTCCACGGCGAGCGGGGTGAGCACGGGGAACACCTGCTGGCGGAAGTACTTCGAGAGGCGCTCCTGCTCGGCGATCGTCAGCTTGTCCCAGCCCAGCAGCTTGATGTTCTCCTTCGCCAAATCGGGCAGGATGTGGTCCACCACGTAGTGCGCGTGCTCGTCCTGCAGGCGGTGGGCCTGCTCGCTGATCGCGCGCATCTGCTGGCGCGGGCTCAGGCCCGACGGACTCGTGACGGCGATGCCGGTGTCGATGCGGCGCTTGAGGCCGGCCACGCGGACCATGAAGAACTCGTCGAGGTTGCTCGCGAAGATCGCGGCGAACGTGGCGCGCTCGATGATCGGGATGTCTTCGTCCTGCGCCAGTTCGAGCACGCGCTTGTTGAACTTGAGCCAGCTCAGCTCACGGTCGAAGAAGCGGTCGGGCGGCAGCGGCTGTTCACCGTTGAGCGTCTCGCGCTTGTCGGATTTGTCGGTCTCTGCGATATGTTCGGCGATCTGGCTGCGCAGAATCGCCTTTGAAGGTGCGTCAAAAATCTGTGCCATGGTCACTACTTTAGGGGGTCGAATCCGAAAAATCACTGAAAGCGGCGAAAACTTTGCTATTTATTCAAGTTCCGCGGTGTTGTATGGGGTGTGGGTGGTGTTGGCGGTGACGTTCCTATGGGTTCTATAGACGAATATCGCGCAGGTGGCGGGCAATCGCGACGATTCTCTGCTCCGTGCCGAGGATTGTCGTGCTCTGGGATCAGGGTCATGACGTATGTCTGGGTTGCTCGGCTGGGTGTCATGGCGGATCATTTTGGGTGGCGCGGCGGGTGGTGGGGAGCGGGATGTACGACACGCCGTGTGGTGCCGCATAACATGTTTGAATGAACATTTTGGGTAGGTTCTGCATACAAAATGGCACATTGCGATGTACGGTTAGGTAGTTGAGTGAACAAAATGAAGAATTAGTGAACATTAGCTGAATCAAGTTGCGGAATGGCAAATAGCGAGCATAATTACAAGTACAAGAACAACTGAATAGCAGACCCACAAAAAGTATATGATCAGCAAGATTATTACGTTGAGCGGGTATTGGAAAGACTTACCGTTGCAACGATGAGGTTGTGCAGAGATTCTGCGCAGTTGGACTTGTAGGGAAGGCCCACAATAGCGTGGGCCTTCCCTTTTTTGTGCATGAGACGTAAAATAATGCGAATGAAATACGGCGGTCAATAGGTGTCCGTGCCGGCGCCGCCTTGCACGGCTGTTGGTGTCTATGCTTCGCCGCGAACTGCTGTCTGAGTTGCTGTGGGCGACCGTTGGTGTCTGGAACCTAGACACCAACGGTCGCCGATCATGGCCTGCATGGCTGTTGGCGTCTAGGGGCTAGACATCAACCGTTGCCGATTGTGACCTATATGGCTGTTGGTATCTGACCATCGACACTCATGACCATTCCACTGCCATACGCGGCGAATCCGACGTGTTTATACCACTGCGTTCGCGCAGAAGAGCGCCTTCTTTGCTACGGGTAGTGCTTCCGTGACTGATTCCCAACTACAAACGTTGGAAAATGGGGGTTTGTAGGGAAGAGCGGTTTGGAAGGGCACTACCCGTAGCGAAAGAAGCACTACCCGTAGCAATGCAAGGGGCGCAGTTGGGCATTGCGGTACCGCCAGATCAACTGACAATGTGGATAAGTGTGGATAGTCGACCGTCCGACCACATAGGTCCGCACAGTTTGGCCAGCACTGTGCGCATGCCGTTCAATCGAACCATGAATACAGCAGTAATGCCCCTAGGCAATATCCAGACACCGTTCGCACACCGCGATACCGCGCAATCGCCCAGCATCCGCCGCACGACGCTCGAACCGCAGCGGTTCTATGTGCCGCACCAACAGGAGCCCGCGCGCGCCGCCTCCCGTTCGGGTGCGGGCGTGCGCTGGGCGCCTGTCGCGCCGGCGCATGAGGCGCTCGCCGATCCAGCGCCAGAGCGCGAGCGCGTGACGGTTGCCGGACGCAACGTCATCACATGCTCGTCCGCGAGCGGCGGCATCGGCACCACGCTCACGGCGGCGATATTGGCGCAGCAGCTCGCCAAGCGCCATGCGTCCACTGCGCTCGTCGACGCCGACCTGCGCGTGGCGGGCGGTGGACTCGACGTGGTGCTCGGGCTGGAGCATGAACGCGGGGTGCGGTGGCACGACGTGCACGCGCCGCTCGGCCAGCTCAACGGCCCCGCATTGCAGCGCAAACTGCCGAAGTGGAAGGGCGTGGCCCTTCTTTCGCACAATCCGTGGCAGGGTGAGGCACCGGACTGGTGGGAAGTGCAGGCGGCGGTGCAGGCACTCGCGCAGGAAGACGATGCGGTTGTCGTGGACGCCGGCCGAGGTGAGATGATCGAACAGGTCGCCACGCTTGTGGAGGCCTCGCACATCGTGTTCGTCGAACTTTCGGTGCTGGGGCTCGCCCGCGCGCAGATGCACATCGAGTGGCTCGAACAGGTCGGCCTGAACAGTGTGGAGCAGCGCAACACCCCACCCGGCATTGGGCAGGAAGTGCGCCCGATGGCGGCGGTGCCAGGGCAGATCGTGGCGGTCGTGGGCGTCGAGCCACGCGGCACGGTGCGCGAGCGCGGCATGGTGACGCCCGACGAAGCCACGTCGTATCTGGGGCGCGACGTGATCGGCACGCTGCGCGCGGATGGGCATCTGTGCGGCGACGTGCTGGAAGGGCTCGGCGTGCGCGCAGTGCCGCGCAGGAACCGCCCGGTCATCGATGAGCTGACGTCGATCGCGGAGCACGCCTGCGCACTTGACGGCCGACGTGACTGAGGCGTGCGAAAGGTGGACGATGGCGATGGGACATACGGCAGTGGCGCGCATGGCGTCAGGGCACGCGGCGGTACAGCGCACGGGCGCGATGACACCCGAGCATGGCTGGCATATGGTGCCGGCGGGAGCACGGGAATCCATGCAAGCAGCTGTGCGGTCGGGCACGTATCGGTCCGCGCCAACACTCGCGCAGCAAACCGCGCCGGCGTTGCAGCTCGGCCCGCTCGAGCGGTTCGCGCGCGACGGCACTGTGACCGATGTGGTGGTGACGTGCGACGGCGCAGTGTGGATAGACTGCGGGCGTGGCATGCAGCTTGCACACACCGCGATTCCGCTGCACGACCCGCATGTGCTGCGTGATTTCGCCGTGCGCCTGTGCGCCCAACTGGGCTGCCGGCTCGACGAATCCCAGCCGATCGCCGACGCGAGCGCCCCGGACGGCACGCGCGTGCACGCGGTCGTCGCGCCGATTGTGCCGCATGGCGCGTCGGTCTCGATTCGCTTCCCCGACCGCGTGGCGCCCGACCTGGATGTGCTGGCGCGGCTGGGCATGTGTCCTGCGCCGTGGGTGCCGCTGCTGCGGCTGTTGGTGCAGGGCCGTGCGAATGTGCTCATCACCGGCGGCACCGGCGTGGGCAAGACGACACTGCTCAAGGCACTGTTGGCCTGTTGCACGCCCGAGGAGCGCATTGTGACGGTCGAGGAGGTGCGCGAACTGCATGCCGTGCCGCACGCGCACACGGTGTCGCTCGTGGCGCGCGCGGCGAACGTCGAAGGCAAGGGCGAGGTGGGATTGCCAGACCTTGTCAAGGCGACGCTGCGCATGCGGCCCGACCGCGTGGTGGTCGGCGAATGCCGCGGCGAAGAGGTGGCCGATCTGTTGCGGGCGTTGAATTCGGGGCACCGTGGGTCGTTCACCACGGTGCACGCGGATTCCGTGTCGCGCGTGCCGGGGCGGCTCATCGCCTTGGGCCTGCTTGCGGGGCTCGAGCCGCGCGCGACGGCGATGTTGGCGGACGGCGCGTTCGACGTGCTGCTGCACTTGGAACGGGGCTCGCAATGCCGGCGCATCGCGCAGATCGGCATGGTGCAATGCGTGGATGGCCGCCTGTGTGGGCGCGTGGTGGCGCAGTGGAGTGGCGCGGGCGACGCGGTGGCCGGAGAGGCGTGGAGTGATTTCGTCGCGCAGTGGAAGGAGCGCGGGTCTGGAGGCGGGTCATGAACTGGTTGTCGTGGTGGGCGGCGCTGTGCGTGGGCGCCACCGTATGGCTGTGCATGCGTGCGCCGCACGCGCGGCTGCGTGATGCGCACGAGGCCCCGGGTGCGAGCGCAGGTGAAACACATATTGGTTCGGGCAATCGGGGAGTGAGCGTGGTGCTCGCGGGCGTCGTCGCCTCGTTGCAGGGCGGAGCCGGCGTGCTCGAGGCGCTGTGCCGCCAATTCGAGGCGCCGCCATCGCAGATCCGTGCCCGCGCGTCGCCGCTGTCCAGTCCGTGCGGCGGCATGCCGCCCGGACTCGTGGCGCGCGCAGCGGTGACGGACGCCAACGGCGACTGCGACGCCGAGGCGATCGCCACATTGTTGCAGGCGCACAGGCTCACGGAAGAGACTGATGCGCAGATCCGCGCCGCCGCACACGGCATATGCGCGGCGTATGGAGTGAGCCACCGGCTCGGCTGCCCGGCCGCGCGCTGTTTCGACGCGGTGCGCGAATCATATGCGCGTCTGCGGCTGCGCGAAGACCTCAAACGCAACGCGTTCGCCGTGCCACGCTCTACGGTGCGCATGCTCATGGGGCTGCCGGCCGTCACGGTGGCGTTGGGTGAACTGCTCGGCGCGCATCCCCTCGGTGTGCTGTTCGGGTCGGCGCAGGGGGTGTGCTGCCTGCTGCTCGGCTCCGTCTGCTATGCCGTGGGCGCCGCATGGATGCATCGGCTGATGCTCGCGATGATCGGCGCACCGCCATGATCGCGCTGACGGGGCCGGTGTGGATGGAGGTGGCCGCGTGCTGCTCTGCGGCGGCCGTATGGTGGCTGCCCGCGCCGCGCACCCCGCCCGTGCGGCTGCAGGACGTGCGCGCCGGCGTGCCCCATGGCGACGATTGGGAGCCGTCGGGCACGTTGGTGATCGCGCTCGTCATCGCGGCGCTTGAGCAAGGCGCATCGATCCCCACCGCACTGCGCACGGTGGGCGCCTGCTGCGGCCCCGCGTGCGCCAGTGCGCTCGCCGACGTGGCCGACGCGCTCGAGCAGGGTGTGCCGTGGAGTGACGCCTGGAGTGTGGCAGGCGCGCTTGCGGACGAGCCGAACACGCGCGGTTTGGCCTCCGTGCTGCACACGCTCGCCGACGCGCTGCGCTCGCCGTGGCAAGACGGTTCGGCGGCCGTGCCGCGGTTGCGCGCCGCCGCCGAACAGTTGGATTCGCTCGAGCGCATGCGCATCGAGCGCGCGGCTTCGGCGCTTTCGGTGCGGCTGCTGCTGCCGATGGGCCTGTGTTTTCTACCGGCGTTCCTGTGCATCGCCGTGGTGCCGACGATTATGTCGTTTGTGCAGGGCTGAGGGAATGTGGATAACTGACCGTCCGACCACATGACCCCGTCGGGCTGGACGCGCAGACGCACATGGCGCACAGTGGACCCACGCCCCGCAACAGGGGCGCCATATAACCGAATACAGAACACCTTGAGGAATGGAGTGCATCATGAACGAACTCACCGCCATCAATGGAGATGGCCTCGCGATCCGCCACAGCTTCGGCGGCGCGGTCGGGGATTGGGCGGCCCGTGCGCAGCGCGCGGCCGTCATGCTCGACGCGCGCTGGCGCACGTTGGCCACCGAGCCGGAGGAAGGCGCCGCCACGGCCGAATACGCTGTGGTGCTTGTGGCGGCCACCGGCTTTGCGGCCATACTCGTGGCATTGCTCAAATCGGACACCATCAAGACGCTCTTGACGAACATCGTCAAGAAGGCGCTGAGCGTCGCCTAGCGATGCGCGGCACCAACGGCGCCGGTGCCGTGCGGCACATGGCGCAACGTCTTGGGCACTGGTTCCGGACTCACGACGAGGGGGCGGCCACCGCGGAATTCGCGGTGGTCCTCCCCGCCGTGGTGGTCATGCTGGCCCTGCTGCTCTACACGGCCCGCGCATGTGTGGTGCAGTTGGAATGCCAGGATGTGGCGGCCGCTGTGGCGCGCCAGCTCGTGGCGCTCGACGGCGACGTCGCCGCAGCACGCGCCTCGGCCGGGGCCGGCGTGCATGTCGCGGTGGCCGGCGAAGCGAACCGCTACGTCGTGACCACAACGTGCAGGGTCGTGTCCGATCCGCTGCACGTGATTCCAGGCAGCGTGCGCGGCAACGCGGTGGGGGTGAAACAGGATGGGCAGGCATAGTGTGGCCGGCGCCGTGCGCGCGGGTCTGCGGCGTATGGGCGGACGGCTCGGCGCGCGCGACGCAGGCAGCGCCACGATGGCTGGCGTGGCGCTCGTGTGCGCGGCGGCCCTGCTGCTCGGCTTGATCGCCGCCGGCGGCAACATCGTGCTGCGGCGCGGGCAGGCGCGCACGGTGGTCGACCTGGCCGCGGTCGGCGCGGCGCAGGCGCTGTGGTATGGAGAAACGGAGACGCCGTGCGTTCTCGCTGGGCATATCGCCAGCGCGAACGGCGGCGCCATCGAGTCCTGCATGGTGGACGGCGACGACGTGCAGGTGCGTGCGCGCGTGGCCACACAAGTGCCGTTCGTACGGCATGTCACGGCGCAGGCGCGCGCCGGCCCTCGCCCATGCGCCGCCACGGAAGCCGTGCAACACGCGCAGGCAACGGGGCATTCCGCGTGCACAGGTCCGCGCCCGCGCCCCATACGGGTGATGCAGCCTGTATTTTAGTAGCAGCACTACGCGAATCATCGCGAGAAGGAAACAGGGCACATTATGGCATTAGCGTTATATCGTCGGTACCGTCCAGACACGTTCGCGGGCGTTATCGGGCAGGATCAGGTGACCGTGCCGCTCATGCGCGCGCTCGATGAACACAAGCTCACGCACGCGTATCTGTTCTCGGGCCCGCGTGGCTGCGGCAAGACGAGCTCGGCGCGCATTCTGGCGCGCTGCGTCAACTGCGCGGAAGGCCCCACGTCGCAGCCGTGCGGCATCTGCGAAAGCTGCCGCGACCTGGCGACCGGCGGCCCCGGTTCGATCGACGTGGTGGAGATCGACGCCGCGAGCCACAACGGTGTGGATGACGCGCGCGAATTGCGCGAACGCGCGGGGTTCGCCCCTGCGCGCGACCGCTACAAGATCTTCATCCTCGACGAGGCGCACATGGTGACCCAGCAGGGGTTCAACGCGCTGCTCAAGATCGTGGAGGAGCCGCCGGAGCATGTGATGTTCATCTTCGCCACGACCGAACCCGAAAAGGTGATCGGCACAATCCGCTCGCGCACGCACCATTACCCGTTCCGCTTGGTGCCGCCCGAGGTGATGGGGCCGTACCTTGAGGAGATCTGCGAACATGAGCAGATCGAGGCCGAGCCCGGTGTGCTGCGTCTGGCGATGCGCGCGGGCGGTGGGTCGGTGCGCGACACGCTTTCAGTGCTCGACCAGCTCATGGTGGGCGCGGTGGACGGTGAGATCTCGTATGACGCCGCTGTGGCGCTGCTCGGGTTCACGCCCGACGTATTGATCGGCACAGCGATCGACGCGATCATCGACCACGACGGCGCGAAGCTGTATGACGTGATCCAGAAGGTGATTGTCGGCGGGTTCGACGCGCGCCGCTTTGTGGAAGACCTGTTGGCGCGCACACGCGATCTGCTCGTGCTCACGCTCGGCGGTGACCAAGCCGAACGCGTGCTGAGCGACGACGCCGCGGCCGAAGACCTCGAGCAACTGCATAGGCAGGCCAAGGCGCTGGGTTTGCCGACGCTCACGGCCATGGCCGAGACGATGGACGACGCGCTCGCGCATATGGCCGGTGCGATCTCGCCGCGCATGCGGCTCGAATTGCTCGCCGCGAAACTGCTTGCCGGCCGCGAGACCGGCTATGCGGCAATCAACACGCCCGCCAAGGCGACCGCCGACGATCCCACGAAACCCGCGCTGCCCGGCGGCTTCATCGCCAATCAGGCCAAGGCCCAGCAGCAGCCGGCTTCACCGCCGCAGACGGCGCCCGCGCAGTCCACCACGCGGCCGACGTCCCAACCGCACGCCGCGCCTGAGCCGTCCGCCGCACCCGCGCAGTCCGGCTGGCCTGACATGGCTGCACGCACACCTGCCCAGTCCACACAATCCACGCAGGCCGCCGCCCAACCCGACGGCAGCCCCGATGAGCGTTGGGACGCGTTGGTGCGTGGCCTGCCCGCGGATGTGCGCGCATACGTAGACCGCACCAAGGTGCCGCGCATCAACCTTGCGCAGGACCCGCGCAGCGGCCGCTCGCGCCTGTGGATCAAGTTCGACACCCCGATGAGCAAATACGCGTTCGCGCTCGCCGTCAGTGCGGAAAGCGTGGACGGCACCACTAAGGTTGTGGATATTCTGCGCGCCCAAGTGCACCGTGTGTTCGGTCCGCAGGTGGCGCTCGCACCGACCGAGAAAATGGCCGACGGCCAGGTGGCGCCGCCGCTGAGCAAACTGCCTGCTGACCAGCAGCAGCGCATCAAGGCGCAGCTGCTGCAAGGCAGTCTGCAGTCGCAAATCGCGGGGCGTGCGGAACGCGAACCCAGCGAGCACAGCGCCGCGGCCGGCGAGGCGACGTCCGACGCCGACGCCGTGCACCGAGTCGCGCCCGCGCAATCTGCACCCGCTGCCTCGGCCGCGGCGTCCGCGCTCGACGACATCGACCCGTGGGCGTCCCCGGAAGACGAGCAGACGCACATCGACTTCGACCGCGTCTCGTCGTTCGAACAGCAGGCGGCGCAGGCGCGCGCCGCCAAGCCCGACGACCCGTGGCAGCGCATGCCGGGGGAATCGGCGCCGGACCGTGCGCCTGCGCAGCCCGCCGCCGCGCCTGTGCAGCCCGAGCCTGTGCGGCCCGAGCCGCAGGTGGATCCGGACGAGGACGAGTATTCGATGACCGACGAATCCATCAGCACGTCGATGATGATGGATCTGGACGCCGTCAAGGAATTATTCGACGTCAAGTCTGTTGAGGATTTCAGCGCCGATGACCCGAAGAACCCGCGCAACCTGCAGGCGCAGAAACACCACGACGAGCACTGACCGGCACATACGACTAGGAGGACCAGGAGACGGCAATGGCCTTGGCTTATGACGGCGCGATCCAGCGCCTTATCGACTCGTTCGCGAGCCTGCCCGGCATCGGGCCCAAAGGCGCGCAGCGCATCGCGTTCTACCTGCTTGGCGCGCCCGACGACGAGGCGCAGCGCCTCACCGAGGCCATCGCCGAAGTCAAGGCGAAAGTGAAGTTCTGCGAGATCTGCGGCAACGTGTGCGAGACGAGCCCATGCACGGTGTGCGCCGACCCGCGCAGGGACCACACGGTGATCTGCGTCGTCGAAGAGCCAAAAGACGTGATGAGCATCGAGCGCACGCGCGAATACCGCGGCCTCTACCATGTGCTCGGCGGCGCGATCAACCCGATGGCCAACATCGGCCCCAACGACCTCAACATCGCCCAACTGCTCAACCGCCTGCAGACCGACGAGGTCAAGGAGATCATTGTGGCGCTCAACCCGAACATCGAAGGCGAAGCCACCACAACGTACCTGAGCCGGCTGCTCACCCCGCTCGACGTGAAGGTCACGCGGCTCGCGAGCGGCCTGCCGGTGGGCGGCGACCTGGAATACGCCGATGAGATCACGCTCTCGCGCGCGCTGCAGGGGCGCCAATCCGTGTAACGTGATGCGATTTTCCGCATTATGGTCGGCGCCATGGAATCGCATGCGCGGTTCCATATAATAATCACGCTTCCCGCGTACACTAAAACGCGTACCGAGGGACGGTTCACCAGACAAGAAGATTGGATAGCAGTGGCTCTTATCGTGCAGAAATACGGCGGTTCGTCTGTCGCCGACCCCGATTCGATCAAGCGTGTGGCACGGCGCATCATCGAAACCAAGAACGCCGGCAACGACGTGGCGGTAGTGGTTTCGGCGATGGGAGACACCACCGACGACCTCATCGACCAGGCACTGAGCATCGATTCCGACCCGCCGGCGCGCGAAATGGACATGCTCATGACCGCGGGCGAGCGCATCTCGATGAGCCTGCTGGCCATGGCGATCCACGCGGCCGGTTCGCACGCCTATTCGTTCACCGGCTCGCAGGCCGGGTTCATGACTGACGCGCAGTTCGGCGCCGCGCATATCCGCGCCGTCAAGCCGGACCGCGTGCGCCGCGCGCTCGACAAGGGCAGTGTGGCGATTGTGGCCGGGTTCCAAGGCGAGAACGAGCGCGGCGACGCCACGACGCTCGGCCGCGGCGGCTCCGACACCTCGGCCGTCGCGCTCGCCGTCGCGCTCGGCGCCGACGTGTGCGAGATCTACACCGACGTGGACGGCGTGTTCACCGCCGACCCGCGCATTGTGCCCACGGCCCGCCGCATCCCGGTGATCGGCTACGACGAGATCCTCGAAATGTCGTCGTGCGGTTCCAAGGTGCTCGCGCTGCGCTGCGTGGAATACGCCCAGCGCTTCAAGATGCCCCTGCACGTGCGCAGCTCTTTCTCCCACCGCAGCGGCACGCTCGTGGTGCCCGAAGGCGTGGACCCGCACACCCTGCCCAATCTCTGAGGGCCCCCGGATTTTCAACCAACTTTTGTACAGAACCAAGCAGAACCTACGGAGAGCAACATGAACGAGAACGAAGACAAGTCGATGGGCGATCTGTTCCCAGACCTGGGCCAGGAGACGCCGATCATCTCCGGCGTGGCGCACGACAGCAGCGAATCGCTCGCCACCGTGCGCGGCGTGACTGACGAGCCGGGCATGGCGGCGCGCGTGTTCACCCGCCTCGCGCAGATCGGCGTGAACATCGACATGATCGTGCAGGCGGGCGCCTCGACCGGCACCGCCGACATCTCGTTCACCGTGCCGGGCGCCGACGCGGCGCGCGTGCGCGAGGTGCTGCTGCAGGAGCAGGACGTGCTTGGCTACGATTCGTTCGACGTCAATCCGAACGTGGGCAAGGTGGCTGTGGTCGGCGTCGGCATGAAGACGCATTCCGGCCTTGCCGCGCGCTTCTTCGAGGCGCTGAGCGACAAGGGCATCAACGTGCTGATGATCTCCACGTCGGAGATCCGCATCGCCGCGCTTGTGCCGCTCGACCAGCTCAATGAGGCGGTCAAGGCGCTGCACACCGCCTACGGCCTCGACGCGGATCAGGTGGAAGCGGTCGTCTACGGCGGCACGGGCCGCTGAACCAACAGCACAGTACACGGCACAACAGGGCAAACACGGTAAAGGAGTCCGGCAATGGTACAAATCAACGAACGCGGCGTCAATGTGGCGGTGCTCGGCGCGACCGGCCAAGTGGGCATGGTCATGCGCCGCGTGCTCGACGAGCGCGACTTCCCGATCAAGGACCTGCGTTTCCTCGCTTCGGCGCGCTCTGCGGGCCAGACGCTCAACTGGCGCGGCCACGACATCACCGTCGAAGACGTGGCCACGGCCGACCTGAGCGGCATCGACATCGCGATCTTCTCTGCGGGCGGCGGCACCTCGAAGCAGTGGGCGCCCAAGTTCGCCGAAGCCGGCGCCATCGTGATCGACAACTCCTCGCAGTGGCGTCTGCATGACGACGTGCCGCTCGTGGTGGCCGAAGTGAACCCGGACGACCTCGACGAGATCCCTGCCGGCATCGTGGCCAACCCGAACTGCACGACGATGGCGATCATGCCGGTATTGAAGCCGCTCGCCGACGCCTTCGGCCTCAAGCGCCTCATCGTCAGCTCGTACCAGGCGGTTTCCGGTGCGGGCCGCGCCGGCGTGGAGCAGCTCATGAACGAAGCGAAGGCCGCGGTCGAACAGGGCGCCGACAAGCTCGTGTTCGGTGGCGACGCGATCGACTTCCCGGAGCCGACGAAGGTCGCGCGCACGATCGCGTTCAACGAGGTGCCGATGATCGGCGACATCGTCGACGACGGCTCCGAAGAGACCGACGAAGAGCAGAAGCTGCGCAACGAAAGCCGCAAGATCCTGCACCTGCCCGACCTCAAGGCCTCGTGCACGTGCGTGCGTGTGGGTGTGTTCACCTCGCATGGCATGAGCGTGAACGCCGAATTCGAGCAGGACGTGACGCCGGATCAGGCGCGCGAAGTGCTCGGTGAGGCGCCGGCCGTGGAGCTTGTGGACATTCCGACCGCGCAGCTCGCCGCAGGCAAGACGCCGAGCTTCGTGGGCCGCATCCGCCAGGACCAGGCCGTCGACGGCAACAAGGGCCTCGCGTTCTTTGTGACGAACGACAACCTGCGCAAGGGCGCCGCGCTCAACGCGGTCGAGCTCGCCGAGGTCGTGGCGCAGAAGCATTTCGCCGACCAGCTGTGATCAGCTGACCATAGTCAGCCATAGGGGAGGCCCTGATTCGCGTGAATCGGGGCCTCCCCGCATGTCGGGCGCCGGTCCGCCCTGCTCGCGCCGAGCGCGAACAGGGCGGCGGCTATGCTGGGAAGCATGTCATTGGCATCGATTGAAGCGACCAAACAACTGGACCGCATTGTGGCACTTGGCTACCCCGACGTGGCGGACATGAGCTCGGATTCGTTCCGCGCGCTCGCCCGCCCGCTCATCAGCGCGCTCGAAGACAGCGACCTCGGCACCGACATCCTGCTGGTTCCCACGCGCGAGCTCGTCACGCCCGAATCGCTGATCGCCCGCACGAGCATCAACCGCATGGCCGGCTTCACCACCATGCCGCCGCGCGACATCGCGAGCTTCCTGCCGACCGACGGCTTCGAACCGCCGGAGGGCCCGTTCTATCTGGTCGTCGACCCGCACACGGGCACATGCTATGTGAATCGCGAGCCCGACGTGGCGCGCAAGCTCATCGAATCCGACGAGCGCATCCCGCTCACACTCGAAGAGGGGCTCGCCGTGGCCACGCAACACCCCGAATGGCTGCTTGAGAAGAACGGCTTCAATCTGCTCGGCTCGCGCAGCGCCGACGGGCGTGTGCCGAGCATCTGGATGAGCCAAAACGCGCCGCGCCTCGGCTCCGTGTGGCCGAATTCGCGGCACACGTGGCTCGGCAACGCGTACTGCGTGGCGCGCCGCGGTGTCAATCTGATCGGCTGACTGGGCGCCGCGCCGGCTTATACACGATAGTTGTAAATAAGATGCGGGGAAATGCCAGTATTCGGACGTTTCGCCGCCGGTTCTTCGCTACGCTGTATAACGTAGCGGTTGTGCGTGCTCGCGCGCACTCGCTATATGAACTATCATATAGATTATTTATATAGGGAACAACTATATCTACAATAACAGTAAAAAGGAGGAGTGATGGGTCAGGATCAATCGACTGTGTTTGATCTCGCCGCAGTGGCTGCGGCATCCAACGGAGGGAACAACGACCCGCTGCTGCCTCCGGCGCGTTTTATCGGTGCCCCGCAGAAGCCGAGCGATATGCCCTATACGAAGTACGTGGCATACGACAAGCAGGTGCCGTTCGACTACCCGGAGCGCACGTGGCCGGGCAAGCGACTGCAGCGCGCACCGCGCTGGTGCTCCGTCGATCTTCGCGACGGCAACCAGGCGCTGGTCAATCCGATGGATTCCGAGCGCAAGCTGCGCTTCTGGAACATGCTTGTGGAGATGGGTTTCAAAGAGATTGAAGTCGGTTTCCCGAGCGCCTCGGAAACCGATTATGACTTCATCCGCATGCTCATCGAGCGTGAGCTGATCCCCGACGACGTGACGATCGTGGTGCTCACGCAGGCCCGCGAGCACCTGATCCGCAAGACCTATGAGTGCCTCAAGGGCTGCAAGCGCGCGATCGTGCACTTCTACAACTCGGTCTCGGTGCTGCAGCGCGAAGTGGTGTTCCGCAAGGACCGTGCCGGCATCAAGAAGCTCGCGACCGACGCCGCGGCGCTGTGCAAGGAGCTCGAGGGCGACGCCGAGGGCATCGACCTGTATTACGAGTATTCGCCCGAATCGTTCACCGGCACCGAACCGGAGTACGCGGTGGAGGTGTGCAACGCGGTGATCGGCGTGATCAAGCCGACGCCCGAGCACCCGATGATCATCAACCTGCCGGCCACGGTGGAGATGACCACGCCGAACGTGTTCGCCGACCAGGTGGAGTACGTCTCCAACAACCTCGACGACCGCGACGCCGTGGTGCTCTCGCTGCACCCGCACAACGACGAAGGCATGGGCGTGGCCGCGGCCGAGCTCGGCATCCTCGCCGGCGCGGACCGCATCGAAGGCTGCCTGCTCGGCAACGGTGAGCGCACCGGCAACGTGGACCTGGTGACGATCGGGCTCAACCTGCTCACGCAAGGCATCGACCCGCAGCTCGACCTGTCAGACATGCCCACAATCCGCCGCACGGTGGAGTACTGCAACCAGATCAAGATCTCGGAGCGCCACCCGTACGCGGGCAACTTCGTGTTCACCGCGTTCTCCGGCTCGCATCAGGACGCCATCAAGAAGGGCCTCGAAGCCCGCGAGGTGGCCGCGGAAATGGCCGGCAGCGAACTCGAGAACTTCGTGTGGCTCGTGCCGTACCTGCCGATCGACCCGAAGGACATCGGCCGGTCGTACGAGGCAATCATCCGCGTGAACTCGCAGTCGGGCAAGGGCGGCATGGCGTATCTGCTCAAGGCGAACCACAACCTCGACCTGCCGAAGAAACTGCAGGTGGAGTTCGAGCGCGTGGTGCAGCAGCACGCCGACGAGACGAAGAAGGAAGTCAAGGACGAAGACATCTGGCGTCTGTTCAAGGACGAGTACCTGCCGGTCGAAGACGGCGGCGCCGTGGCGAGCGGCGACGCGCTGAGCGACAGCGGCGACGCCTCGCTCGAACAGTGGGGGCGCCTCAAGCTGCTCAAGGTCAGTGTGTCGTCCGGCGAAGACGGCTCCGACACCGTGCTGCACGCCACCGTGCTCGACCGCGGCATCAACGTGGGCCACGAGCCTGAGGTGACGCGCGAGATCACCGGCACCGGCAACGGCCCGATCGCCGCGTTCCTCGACGCGCTGAAGTCCTTCGGTGTGGAGGCCTCCGTGCTCGATTATGCCGAGCACACGATGTCCGTCGGCACCGACGCGCTCGCCGCGTCGTACGTGGAATGCGAAGTCGGCATGGAAGACGAGGAGAAGCGCACCGTCTGGGGCGTCGGCATCGATTCGTCGATCATCACGAGCTCGCTCAAGGCGATCATCTCCGCGATCAACCGTTCCGGTCGCTGATCTCCACGGTCCCATGCGCGACGGCGCCCGTGTGGTTCTTGTCTGGCCACACGGACGCCCTCTTTTACTTCCAGGACGGGGCTAGCCGCGGCGTACACCCCAGACCGCCTGGTTGCATCCAACGCCTGTCAGCAGGATGCGGGCTGGAGCGGCGTCGTGAGGCTGTGCGCCGGCCCTCATGTGGTAAGGCATGCCGTTCAGATGCATGACAATATCCGAAGCCGCATGGGCGCTGCCGATGACCGGCCCCGCATCGTCTTCGGGCAAGCCTGGCCGTGCGCGGGCGGCGAAACGCCACGATCCACATGTCGGTGCGCCATCGGTCATGCGCGGGGCCGTCAGTCCATTTGTGTCACTGAACGCCACGGCTTCACCGCAAATGATTCGCCCATCCGCCTGCAACGTGATTGCCTGAGGGATCCCGACGCCTTCCCGACGGCCGGTGTCATCGGTGTCGCCTGTGAAGCATGTCGTCGGATCGTGGATGATGATGTCGTAATCACCGGGAATGTCCGCCATATCAACCGGCTGCATCGGCTCTCCCCGGTACAGCGCCGGGGAGACTGCGAGCCAGCCGTTGTCGGTCATCACCAGTTCCCTCACGCGCATATCGAAATCCTCGTCGTCGTCAGGATGGAAACGGTCGGCGAATCTTGTGTGGTAGACGAGGAACATCCTCCCGTCATTGCGCTGCAGTACGGAGTTATGCCCTTGTGACACCTCTATGGCGTCGGAACCGTCGTGCCAATGCACGCTTGACAGCATACGCACCCCGGTGCGTCCGGTTTCGTTGTGCGGTGTCTCACCGAGCGCAATCGCCGGGTTTCCATGCATGTCGACAAAGGGGCCGAGCGGAGAACGTGCGCGGAACTCGCGGACCTGGTAGCCGCCGGTGCGCCCGAGCCAACCGTAGGAGAGCATGAGGAACCACCAGCCATCGCGTTGCACCAGATAAGCCCCTTCGCCGCTGTTCCAGTATCCGCCGGCGATCTTCACACCGTAATACGGGTCGCTCACACTCGCGTTGCCTGTCGTGTCGCGTATGAGCGGATAGCGTATGCTGCGGTCGCGCAGTCCTGTCGCCGGGTCAAGGCGGAGCATCCAGATGCCCGCGAACCATGAACCGAACGCGAGCCACATCGTGCCGTCCTCGCACAGCACCGGCGCGGCGTCTATGGCGTTGATGCGCGTGTCTTTACGCGACATATAGCGCGCCACGTCAAGTATGCGCGCCGCATCCATGGGTGAGGATGTGGCGGCGGCCTCACGCAGCACATCATTGGCATCGGTGCGGGCGATGTCCTGCACGGTGAAGCCGGAGTAGATGACGGGCCCCACATAGGTCCAGTCGCCGGTGAGTTCCTCCGCCACGAGCAGGACGATGACCGAACGCAGGTCGTCACCGTTGAGTGACAGGTACATGCACCATCGATGCATCGTCGGATTCCATATGACGTCTGGCGCCCATGTGTTGCCGCGAAGATCGGGATTCGTGGGACTTGCGGGCCATTGTTCCCAGATCGCGCCGAGCTCAGCCTCGGGATTGCGGGTGAGGTTGTTCGTCAGGGGGCTCCAATGCACAAGATCGTCGCTATGGGCGAACATGCGGTGTGTGCCGAAGACGGCATATGAGCCGTCGTGGTCCTGTACGATCGCCGGATCGTGGATGTGCGGAGCTGTGTTGTTGATGAGGGAGGCATGGTTGTTATGCAGGGGCATGGTTATCTCCTTGTGCGGTACCGGGGTATGGATGGTCGGATGGTCCGTGGTGTATGTGCATGTCAACGGTGCAGACCCCAGACGCATTGGTTGCCTCCGATCGCGCTGAACGTCATATCGGGGGAGCCTGCCTTGTCGCGAGGCAGACGGTCGAACGCGCCTTGGTAGGTGACGCCGTCAATCGACATCGTCAGGAGGTTGGTGCCGGCGGTGGCCTTCCATGTGCCTTGCCGGGCGCCGGTGATGGTGCCATCTTCATGGAGTGTGATGCGTACGGGGCGGTTGACCCCGCGGTAGTCGGTGCTCGTGGGGTCGGTGGCTTTCTTGGGGCCCTTGAACGCGGTATGCGGGTCGTGGGTGACGAGTTCGTAGTCGCCGGTGACGGCATCCGTGGCATACCCCTTCATGTCGGCTTTCACGCCGGTGTATTCGTACGGCGCGGCGACAAGCCAGCCGTCGGCGGTGGGGAGCATCTGCCGCACACGCACTTCATGGCGCTCCCCACTACCCGAGAATCGTGTGTGGTAGACGAGGAACACGGTGCCATCGTCGTCGATGAGCACGGAGTTGTGCCCTTGGGCGACTTCGATGTTCCCGTTGTCGTTGCCGCTCCACTGGACCGAACCCATGAGGCGCACGCCGGTGTCACCCTGCCAGTTGTTGCCTTCCGCGCGTGTCGTGATGGCCGCATGGCCGGCCTCGTCGACATACGGGCCGGTGATCTTCTTCGACCGGAACATGCGGATCTGGTAGCCGCCTTTCTGCTGGAGATGGCCATAGGAGACGAACAGGTACCACCAGCCGCCCGTATGGATCAGATAGGGGCCTTCTCCGGAGTTGCCGTGTCCGCCGGCAATCTTCACGCCGTAGTAGGCGTCGGAGGCATCATGCTTTGTGAAGTAGTCCGCTGTGTAGTCGCGCAGCCCTGTGGCCGGGTCGAGCCGCAGCATCCAGATCCCGCCGAACCACGAGCCGTAGGTCATCCACATCCCACCGTCTTCGTCGAAGGTCACGCATGGGTCGATCGCATTGATGCCCGTGTCGTTCGGCGACTGGTAGCGGGTGAGGTCGGCGTCCGCTCCCAGGACGCGTGGTATGTCGGTGCGTGAGGCGTTGCCGCGCGAGAACCCCGAGTACACGACGGGCCCCACATAGCTCCAGTCGCCGGCGATGTCATCCGCAGTGAGCAGCACGATCGCCGAACGGCGGTTGTCGCCGTTGATCGACATGTACATGCACCATTTGCGCATCGCCGGATTCCACAGCACGTCGGGCGCCCACATGTTCCCCTTGACGTCGGGGTTCGTCGACTGGCTCGACCAGTCGTTCCAGATGTCCGCGAAGATTGAAGCGTAGTCGTCGGTGAGGTTGTTGGTCAGCGGTTTCCAGTCGACAAGGTCGTCGCTTTGCAGGAATGCGAGGTGCGAACCGAAGATGTAGTACCGTCCGTCCGCTTTCACGATGGATGGGTCATGGGATTCCCCGCGTGCGATTGTCTGGGCCGGGGTGGTCTCCGGACGCGGTTTGGTGGTGTCGGTGCAGCCGGCGGCAAGCGGGCAGAGCAGCATGATGAGGGCGATGATTGCGGCGATTGTGCGTTTTGGTCGGGTCGGCAACGTCATATCAGGTCCTTGGGTAGGGTGGGCAATGCAGGCGGCTGTTGGCGCCGCGCAAGTTGTACAACGATGTACACACTGCTATGATACATCGATGTAAACCCTTATGCAGAAAGGTGGCCCAATGGCGAGTCCATGTTTCCCGTTGCTGTGCTATATGCGCACGCCCACGTCCAATGAAGAGGCGAACAACGCCGATGTCGCGCTGAGCATGCACCTGGCGTTGCGCTCGCCGGTCAGCGGGGATTGGGAGCCGCTGAACGGGAACTACGGCATTTTCTTCGCGTCCGGAACACCGTCTCGCGAGGCGGTGGACGCCGGCGCTGCGCGTGCGTGCACGGCGGCCCAAGGCGCCGTTTCGCAGATGCGTGCGGCGGGTTATGAAGGCGATTTGCCTTCGCGCAGCCCCTCGGGCGCCCTTCCGTATGCCGCTGTGATGCCCGACGTCGATATCGTGTTGGCGTCCTTGCGCGACCCATACCTGTTCCGGCTGGCTGACGGCCGTTTCGGCGTCGTCGCCACGCGCACGGCGCGCGGGGGCGCGCCCGATGGTTCAGAACGCAACGCGATGCTGTTCGCAACAAGCGATGACCTGCTGTCCTTTGAGCGCTTCGGTCTGCTGCACCTGGCCGTCGACAGCGGTGTGCGCAATCCGTCCGTCGTGTTCGACCCTACTGCTGCGCGGTATGTTGTGCGGTGGCATGACGATGCGGGCTTGCCGCGCCATGCGTTCTGCGATGACATCGAGGCCGTCGCGCGCACCCATGCCGTTCTCGGGCCGGTCGGTGAAGGCGCCGGCCCGGGGCCGGCACCGACCTTTGTTGATGCCGCCGCCACGGGCATCCCGCAGGCGTGCGGCGGCAATGTCGTGAGCGTCGACGCCGAAGAGGCGGCACGGCTGATGGGCCGTTTCGGGCGCATCGTCAATGTCGGCGTCGACCCCATCACCGTGTCCGTTCCCGCGTCTGCCGATGGGGAGTCCACCGGTCTGGAACGAACCCCGGTCGCGCTGCGGTACAGCGATGGCTCGACCGCCACCCGGCGCGTCGATTGGGACACGGCCGCGCTTGGCGATATGCGCCGCGCATTGGATGACGGCGCCCTTGGCCCGGGCGCGCGTGTGGAGGTGCATGGCTCCGTGCGCGCGCCGAGATACCCGGTCCCCTTCGCGGTGGAACGCGCCGATCCGTCAGTGTTCGCGTGGAGCTTCAACGGCGAGCCGATGTTCATGTTCATCGCGACCGAAGATGCCGACGGCAACTGCATCGACCCCCGCGGTGGCGCCACGCATATGCCGCTGCGCGTGGCCGGCTCGATCGCGGAGCTCGCCGATGCCGCAGGTGGACGGGCGCGCGAGATCGACCTACTGGCGCGCGGCGACCTCAACTCCGAAGGGCGCGCAATGACCGGCTGCTTCTGGGCTCCTGAGCTGCATGTGATCGATGGCCGCCTGTCCATTCTGTTCATGCCGTGCTTCGATGGCGTGGAAGGGGACAGGCTGGGCCTCGCCGACATGTGGACAGGGCGGTGCCATATCATGCAGTTGCGCAAAGGGCCCGATGGCCGCGACCTCGATCCCCGTGTCAAGGGCAATTGGACTGTACCGGAGCCGATCCTCGGGCCTGACGAGGGCATCCTCAACCCGGTGCAGCTCATTTCGCTCGACATGACCGTGCTTGAGGATTCCGGGCGCTGGTACTACTTGTGGCAACAGGTGGGCTCGGTGTGGATAGCCCCGTTCGATCCGCGGCGCCCCGCGCGTCTCACCGGCCAGCCGGCGCAGCTCATTGTGCCCGAGTTTGCCTGGGACAACCTTATCGCCGAGGGGCCCAATGCAATCGTGCATGACGGCGTGATCTACCTCATCTACTCCGGTTCGAGCGTCGGCATCGACTATGCGACGGGCTTGGCGACCGCACCGGCCGGTGTGGGCGCGGATCTGCTCGATCCGGCGGTGTGGACGAAGCTTGACTACCCATTGCAGAAGTCGGGTGTGTACAACGGCGCATGGCAGCTCGGCACCGGCCACGGCATGTGGTCCCATGACGAGGACGGTAATCTCATCTATGTCTTCCATGCCGCCGAATATGAGGATGGCGCATATGGCGGCCGTGATGCGCAGGTGCGTCGTGTGCACTGGGCGGCCGATGGCATGCCGGTGCTCGACATGCAGGCCGACGAGGAACTCGATCCCGCATACCGTGAGGTCACGATGACCATAGTCGTGGACTGACGGCAGGTCTTGCGCCGTCGGCGGTAGTATCGTCGAAGGCAGATGGATCGCGGCCCTGGTCGCCGTGACGAGGATATGGAACGGAGGCGCAGCGATGGCCGGACGGACGCATTCGAAACGCGAGCATACGGTGACCATGCGCGATGTAGCCAATGCGGCGGGGGTGTCGATCAAGACGGTCTCGAACGTCGTCAACGACTACGAGTTCGTCACGGAGGCCACGCGCGCCAAAGTGCGTGAGGCGATCGACCGCCTTGGGTATTCGGTGAATGTCTCCGCGCGCACGCTGCGCACGGGGCACACGAATATCATCGCATTGGCGGTTCCCGATCTGCAGATGCCGTATTTCGCCCAGCTGTCCTCGCTTGTCATCGCCGAAGCCAAGCAGCAGGGGTTGCGCGTGCTCATCGAGCCGACGCTGTATTCGCGTGACGAGGAGCTCAACGTGTTGCATGGCGCGCAGTCCACGATGGTCGATGGGCTCATCTTCAGCCCGCTCGAACTGGGGCAGGAGGATGTCGACGAGCTGCAGGTGGACTACCCGCTTGTGCTGCTCGGCGAGCGCATCTTCACTTCCAGCGCGGACCACATCGCCACCGAGAACGTCGAGGGCGCCAAACGGGCCACGTCGTATCTGCTGGAGACCGGGTGCCGGCGCATCGCCGTCGTTGGCACGCACCCCGGGGAGCGGGTGGGTTCGGCCGCGCTGCGATTCCAAGGCTATTGCGAGGCGCTGCACGAAGCCGGGATCGAGTATGACGAACGCCTTGTGGTTCCGTCGCGCATGTGGCACCGCGTGGATGGCGAGACCGCGATGAACATGTTGTTCGATTCGGGCATTGTGCCCGATGGCGTCGTCGCGCTCAACGACATGCTCGCCTCCGGCGTCATGCATGCCATCCAGATGCGCGGGTACGGGATCCCGGATGATGTGGCCGTTGTCGGTTTCGACAATTCCGATGATTCCAAGTACCTCTCGCCCGCGCTCACATCGATCTCGCCCGGATTGCCCGAGGTGGCCCGCCTTGCCGTGCGCGTGCTCAAGGACCGCATCGATGGCCTCGATCCGGCCTCCCATGCCCTTGAGGGGCTCGCCGAGGAGACAGATCCGGCCACTGGCAAGGTGTTCCATAAGGTGCCATCCTCGCTCGTCGTGCGTGAATCCACCCGCCCTCCCATTTTCTGACGGCTGTGGCGTAGACGCTCCCGCCGGGCCAATGCCCATCCCGTATGAACGGCGACATGCCGAACAATTGTACAACGTTGTATAACCTGCTATATTCAACGATGTAAACATTGGCGTTTGTGAGAAAGAGTGGTCATATGCGCACCTACCTGAATCCAATCGTGCTGCAGCGTGCCGACCCGTGGGTCATCAAACATGGCGATGGGTATTACTTCACCGGCTCGGACCCACGGTATGACGGCATCGCACTGCGGTATGCTGCCGATCTCGACGGCCTGCAGTCCGCGCCCGAGAAGACGGTCTGGCGTAGGCATGAGTCCGGCCCCGCCAGCAAATACATCTGGGCCCCGGAATTGCACCGCATCGGGGACGCGTGGTATATCTACTTCGCCGCCGCCGAAACCGATTTCGAGGATTCCGGACTGCCCACGCACCGCATGTTCGTGCTTGAAAACATCGACGAAGACCCGATGAGCGACCATTGGGTCGAAAAAGGGCAGATCGTCACACCAATCGATTCGTTTGCGCTTGATGCCACGACATTCGTCCACCGCGGCACGCAATACCTTGTCTGGGCGCAGAAGGACCCGGCGATCGAAGGCAACTCGAACCTCTACATCGCTCCGATGTCCGATCCGTGGACGCTTGGCGGTGAGCCGGTCATGCTCTCCAAGCCGGAATACGATTGGGAATGCATTGACTTCCTCGTCAACGAAGGCCCCGCCGTGCTTGAGCATGATGGGCGCATCTACATCACCTATTCCGCCTCCGGCACCGGCCCCGCCTATGCGATGGGCATGCTTGCCGCAGATACGGACGCGGACCTGCTAGACCCCGCTTCCTGGACAAAGAGCGCGCAGCCGGTGTTCCGCACATGCGAGGCCAACGGCCAGTATGGGCCGGGCCATAATTCCTTCACCAAGACAAAGGACGGCGCGCAGGACATCATGGTCTACCATGCGCGCAACTACACGGACATCGACGGCGACCCCCTCTTCGACCCCAATCGCCATGCGCGCGCGCAAATCGTGCGTTGGACCGCGGATGGCCCCGATTTCGGCGTGCCCGAGCCGGATACGCTGTGGACGCCGAAATCGGTGGATGTGCTTCCCCCCGATGGCGGTGCACTCGCGGGCACAGCTCCTGTCTCCTCAAGGAAGATGGCTTGAGCGCTGTGTCCTGATCCTCCTGTCTTCCTTTCCTTTCCTTGCGGCGGCGTCCGGGGCTTCGGCTTCCGGACGCCGTTTCGTTCGTTCCGGCGCCCCGATTGTCGCATAATGTCTGCGACACGCGGGAAAGTGGCGTAATCTCGGGGATAATGGACGATTTGGGAATACTGTTTTGTACAACGTTGAAAACGGCGCTATACTTCAAGTACAACGTTGCAAAAAGCAATGGAGCTAGCGGGGGCGTTCCGCCGTCGCTGCGTCAACGTTCCCGGTTCCTTGTCGAATTGGGAAAGAAACGGAGCAATCAATGAAGATGAACAAGACCCTCGCCGCGGCGCTTGCCATAGTCACGGCCTCCACGCTTGGGCTCTCCGGATGCGGCTCAGCAGGCGGCGACGTCAAGAAGACCGCTGACGGCAAAGTGCAGATCACGATGTGGCATGGTTTTTCCGAAGCCGATGGCAAGACACTCGAAGGCATTGTGGATTCCTTCAACAAATCGCAGGACAAATACCAGATCGACGCCCAGCTGCAGCCGTGGACCACAATCGGCGAGACCATGGTCACCAAGGTCACTTCCGGTGATGGCCCCGATTTCGTGACGACAGGAGCGGACAACGGCCAGGGATGGTCTATCGACGGCACCTTCCAGTGCGTCTCCGACTTCTACGACGACCCCGCCTATGAGACCAAGAACTACATCCCCAACGTCGTGGACCAGATCACCTTCGACATCGACGGATCCCAGGAGAAATGCGCCGTGCCGATGGGCTATGCACCCACCGCCGTATGGTACAACACCGACATGTGGAAGGCCGCGGGCCTCACGGAGGCCGATTATCCGAAAACGTGGGACCAGCTGCTCGAAGTCGCCAAAAAACTCACCAAGGGCAAGCAGCAGTATGGGATCGCCCTGCCGGACGTGACGATGGCACCGTTCCTCAAGGGCAACGGCTCAGGCCTGTACACCACGGAAGGCAAAGTCTCCGTGAATACTCCGGAGAACAAGGCATTCCTCCAGCAGATACGCGAATTCTACAAGGGCGGCTATTCGCTGTCGGGCATGGACGAGACCGCGGCGCGTGAATCCTTCGAATCCGGCCAGTCGGCCATGGTCATCGTCGGCCCTTGGGAGGACCAGGCGGCCACGGACAAGGGCATTCCGCATGATGTCTTCCAAGTCCCCAACGGCAATGGCACCTACGTCTTCCCGAACGGTTCGAAGGGCTCCAACACCGGTTCGACCGGCCTGTATTGGTGGGTCACCTCGCAGGTGAAGGACGACGACGTCAAGAAGGGCATCTATGAGTTCTACAAGTGGTACAACAACCACGACAACCAGATCATCTGGTCGCTCGGCTCCGCCTACCCGCCGAACAACACGACCGTGACCGAAGAGGATCTGTCCGAGCGACCGCTCATCGCGAAGATCTCCCAGTACACCGACAACTCCTTCATCCCCATCGCAGGACTCAAGGGAGGCTTCGGCGATGTGCTCGCCACCGTCGACACGCTCACCAGCAATGCAGCCCGCACGGATGACGACATCCAAGGCCTGCTTGACGAAGCCGAACAGAAGATCTCCGGCTACCTCGAGGAATACGCCGAGGACTGAGCCTCCCAAGGCGAACAGCCCACATGCTCCGGACGGGACCGTGCCCGTACATGGTCCCGCCCGGGCAGCACCCAATTCTGATCGGAGGAAAGGAAAAGCCATGACCCAGGCATCAACGGTTACCGGCAGTGCGAGAATCGCCGAAGAGAACCGGAAGTCCATTGCACGGCGCAATCTACGCACCGGTTTGCTGTTCACTGCACCCGCACTCATCGTGCTCGCGGTCTTCGTGTTCTATCCCGCCATCGAGACCTTCATCGTCTCGCTGACGAACAATCGCATCAACCGCGCGGGAAAGTTCATTGGATTCGAAAACTACATCAAGCTGTTCCATAGCGCCGATTTCTGGACCGATGTGAGGAACACGCTGTTCTACGCGGTGCTGTACGCGCCGCTCGTCGTCATCGTCGCGCTCGCGTTCGCGCTGCTGCTCAACCGCAAGGACCTGAAGTTCGTCGGATTCTTCCGCACATGCATGTTCCTGCCGTTCGTCATCTCGCTGACGGTCGCGGCGATCGCCTGGAACTTCATTCTCTCCCCATCGCTCGGCCTCGTGCCATATTGGGCGTCGCAACTGTTCGGCATCGAACACCTCAATCTGCTGGGTACGCGCTCCACGGCCATGGCGACGATCGTCTTCATCACGGTCTGGAAGAATTTCGGCTACTTCATGGTCATCTTCCTCGCCGGCCTGCAAGGCATCTCCGCCGAACTGTATGAGGCGGCGAGCCTCGACGGCGCGAACTCATGGCAGAAGTTCTGGCATATCACCATCCCGGCTTTGCGGCCGACCTTCAACTACATCGTCATCTTCGGTCTGATCGGCGCGTTCCAGGTCTTCGACCAGGTGTTCATCCTCACCTCCGGCGGACCCGACCGTGCCACCGAGACCATCGTCTACCGCATCTACACCGAAGCCTTCGGCAACGGAAAGCTCGGCTATGCCTCGGCGCTGTCATATGTGCTGCTCATCATGACGCTGATCGTCGGCCTCATCCAGCTGTACACCAACGCCAAGCACGAGAAGGAGGAACTCGCATGACCACCGCAACCCTCGTCGCGCACCGCGCATCCGAAGAATACGACGAGAACGAGCGCCTGCGCCGCAGGGCGACAGCCCGTCGCCGTTGGGGACTTGGCTTCAGTTACCTGGCCCTGATCCTCGTGACGATTCTCATGGTCTTCCCCCTGCTCGTCATCCTGCTGGTCTCGTTCACACCGAACGCGGTGACGCAGACATGGCCCCCGAAGTTCATCCCATCCGCGTTCACCCTCGAGAACTACCAGTCGCTGTTCCAACGCCTGCCAGTCGGCCGGGAGATGCTCAACACCATCGTCTTCGCCGGCTGTGTGACCATTTTCTCGGTATTCTTTGATGCGCTCGCCGCCTACGGGTTGTCTCGCGTCGACTTCAAGGGGCGCGGCATCCTCCTGGGCGTGCTCATCGCGACGATGATGATCCCCGCAATGGCCTTGCTGATTCCAATCTACAAGCTGCTCGCCAACATGGGGCTCGTCAACAGCTACCTCGGCATCATCATTCCGAGACTGGCGGATGTGGGTGGCATTTTCCTGCTGAGGCAGTTCTTCATCTCGATCCCGAAGGACCTCGACAACGCAGCCCGCATCGACGGCGCCGGTGAGTTCCGCATCTTCCTGCAGATCATCCTGCCGAATTCAGTGCCCGCCATCCTCACCGTCGGCATGTTCAATTTCATGGGCAATTGGAATGACCTGCTGTGGCCGCTCATCATGACGTCCAAGCCGGAGACGCGCACCATCACCGCAGGATTGGCCATGCTCACAGGGCACGGGTCATCCGTGACCCCGTATGGCGTCGTGATGGCCGGTGCATTGATCTCAGCATTGCCGTTGATCATCGTGTTCTTCTTCGTGCAGAAGCGGTTCGTTGAGGGCATTGCTATGACCGGCATGAAGTGAGCGCATCCGCGTATCCATATTCTTACCTTCTCCTTTCCTCTCCGCCCGTCGGGCCGCCAACCGCGCAGTCGTGGTCGGCGGCCCGACGGGTATTAACCCGACCATGTTGATCAGAAAGGCCGCTGCCATGAGTGTCGCATCGTCCGCGGAGGGCCTTGAGCCCATCGCCGCGCCCGCACCTGCTTTGGACGCATTCGATCCTTCGGCTGTGCGCATCCATTCCGGGCGGTATGAAGCCGCCCAGTCCGCCGCGGGATCATATCTGCTGTCTTTGGATATCGATCGTCTGCTCGCCCCGATGCGCCGCGAGGCCGGTCTGCCTATGGCTGACCATACAGGCGCCCCGACGGAGCCGTATCCGAACTGGGAATCGACCGGACTCGACGGCCATATGGCGGGGCATGCGCTCAGCGCGTATGTCGCCTTCGCACAAACCACCGACCTGCCTGAATTCGCACGCCGCGCCGCTTCGCTTGTCAGGGGGATGCGCGAATGCCAAGAACACATGCAGGGTCTCATGAGAGGATTCATCGGGGGTGTTCCGGGTGCCGTGGAGGTGTTCCAACGCATCGGGCGGGGTGAGGTGCAGTCACAGGCATTCTCGCTCAACGGGGCATGGGTGCCCCTCTACAATGTGCATAAGACCTTCGCGGGCCTGCTCGACGCATGGTCGGGGCTCTCGTCAATCGATCCGCCGACCGCCTCCATGGCCAGGTCATGCGTGGTTGATCTGGCGAACTGGTGGTGCCGTTTGACGGCCACAATCGACGATGCGTTGTTCGCGCGCATACTGGTGAGCGAATTCGGGGGGCTGTGCGAATCATTCGCTGAACTGTACGCCCGTACCGGCAACGAGCGATATCTCGATATGGCGCACCGCCTCACGGATTCGAGTGTGTTCGACCCACTGTCCCATGGCGTCGATGCCCTCACCGGTCAACACGCCAATACGCAGATACCCAAGGCGCTCGGTTGGCAGCGAATCGGCGCGCTCACCCATGAGAGGCGGTATGCGGATGCGGTGGAGACCTTCTGGAGGTCGGTGGCGCTTGGTCGATCCGTGAGCATCGGCGCGCATTCGGTGGCAGAGCATTTCCATGACAGCGCCGATTTCGGTCCCATGGTCACTTCGGAGCAGGGGCCGGAGACCTGCAATTCATACAATATGGCCAAACTCACCGCACGGATGTGGCTGCAGGACCCACGCCGCGAATACCTTGATTTCTACGAGCGGATCATGTGCAATCACATCTTGTCCACGGTGAGCGTCGATGAGCCGGGTTTCGTGTATTTCACGCCGATGAGGCCCCGGCATTACCGTGTCTATTCCTCGGTGCGGGAATGCTTCTGGTGCTGCGTTGGGTCGGGGCTCGAGAACCATGCGCGTTATGGGCGTCTTATCTACGCCAAGCAGGGTGACGGCCCGCTCGATTCGCGCCGTCTGCTCATCAATCTGTTCATCGGCTCTTCGTTGCAGTGGCGTGAACGTGGATTGCACATCAAACAACGCGTTCACCATGCCGCCGATGGCTCCTTGCTCGTCACCATCGCCTTGCGTGAGACGCGGGGCTTCCGCCATGAACTGCGCCTTGGCGTACGGGAACCACAATGGGCTTTCGGCTGGAGCGTCGAGGATGTGCAGGGAGGCACGATTGCCGTGGATGCAGATGACGATGCGCCCAAAGGGTTCCGTCCGTTGCGGGCGACTTGGACGGGCGGCATGGAGTTCACGGTGCGCCTCACCGAGAACATAGCGGTTGAGCGTTTGCCTGATAGTTCCGATTGGGCAAGCATCATTGTCGGGAACACGGTCATGGCGTTACGTGATGGTCATGGCGGCCGAGACGGTGAAAACGCTGACTCCAGCCGGATGGGGCATATCGCCCAAGGCGAGAAACTGCCTCTTGCGGATCTGCCGGTCCTGTGTGGCAACCGTCCTCCCCGGTTGGTCGAAGGCTCGTTGCGCGTTGAGGCGCTGATGCCGGATGGGGCTCTCGCCGAACTCACACTGGAGCCGTTTGCTGCGATGGACCGTACCCGGTATAGCGTGTATCTGCCGATTGCACGGGATGAATCCGATGCGGCGCGGGTGCGGGCCGGACTGATGAGGTTGGATGAGGAGCGCCGTGAGCATGCTGCCGGCATTGTTGACGAAGTGGAATGTGGCAGGCAGCAATCCGAGGTGGGGCACCAGTACCGTGGCCGTGCGGACCGCCTTGGCAGGCAGCGCGATGTGCACTGGCGCTGCGCGCAATTGTGCGGAGTGTTCTCCTATATAATGGCGCTCACTCGGGATCGATGCACGCTGCACGTCGAGATTATGAAGGCCGATTGCGATTGCGACTATGCGGTGTTCATGAACGACATGCCGCTTGAGCGAACCCAGAGATGCACCATGAAGGATTCATCCCGCGTCATCGATGTGTACGCCGTGCCGCAGTGCGATCCGCCCGGGCGCCTGCATGAGGCGGGAGATGCGGGAGCCTGTGCGCGCTTCTCGTTGAGCGCCACGGCCACAACCTGCGGGCCACGTGTGACGGCGCTGCGTGTCGTCACCTCATCATGATGGAGCAGTCAGGGCTGGACGAGCTGACTGGCCCTGACTGCTGCTACGGCTTGTTCTCCTGCGTGTTGCCGCCGGATTCACCGCCGCCGCCCGGCGTCTGGGCCGGAGATTCGCTCGGCTGGGGCGCCGGCGTGCTTTGGCTCGGCTTTGGCTCCGGCTCGGGCGTATTGCCGCCGCTCGGCTCGGTGGGTGTCGTCTGTTCGGGCGTCTGCTGCTGCTCCGTCGAAGGCGACGGTGAATTCGACGGCGACGAGCTGCTCTCGCTCGGCGTGGGCGTGGGCGTGGGCTGCGTCTGTTGCAGGTTGTTGTAGCTGTTGCCGGACCCGCGCTTGCTGCCGCCCAGACCCCAATCGCCGTCCGGTCCGCCGATCACGCCGTTGTCAATGGCGTCGGGGAACTGTTCGACCGGCATGTCGGCGACCGCCGTCGACATGAATTCGGAGAACAGATGCGACGGGTAGCCGGTGGACGAGACGCCATAGCCGGCGAACTGCGGCACCACCTGGTTCTCGCCGTTCGGGCCCGGGTTCCAGATGGCCCACACATTCATCAGCTGCGGCGTATAGCCCACGAACGAGGCCGCGGTCTCGTCGTTCGCCGTGCCTGACTTGCCAGCGACCGGGCGGCCGAGCGCGCTCGCCACGCCTGCGGCCGTGCCATACTGCGTGGTGCCGAGCATCGCGTGCTGCACGAGGGCGCAGTCGTTCTCGTCGAACACCTTGGTGGTGTTGAGGTTCGGCTGGTACATGTCTTTGTCGCCCTTGAGCACGCGGTCCACCACATGCAGCGTGTTCTTCGTGCCGTTGTTGGCGATCGTGGAATGGCCCTGCGCCAGGTCCCACACGGTGAGCGAGTTGATGCCCAGGATGTTGTAGAGCGTGTCGGTCTGGATGTCGCCGCTGATGCCGGCGTCATGCGCGATCTGCGCGTAGCGTTCCGGCGTCAGGTGTTCGTTGACGTTCATGAACACCGTGTTCACCGAGTTCGCGGTGGCTTGGTTGAGGTTGATGTTGCCCCAGCTGATGCCGAGCGCGTTCGGTACTTCAGCGAAGGTGCCGGGCGTGGTTTCGAACTCCTCGGGCGAGTTGCCGTTGAACAGCGTCGCGAAGCTCACGTCGCTCTGCGCGGCGCCGATGAGGCCGAAGGGCTTCATGGTGGAACCGGGCTGGAACGTGGACTGCGTGGTGTTGTTGAGCTGCTGCTTGAGGTAGTCGGAGCCGGCGTACATCGCCTTGACCGAACCGGTCTTCTGGTCGACGGCTATGCCGCCCACCTGCAGTGTCTCCGGCATGCCCTCGGGGCGTTTGTCGCCCACCTCCTGGATGCGGTCCTGCAGGGCCTTGTCGATTGTGGTCACCACCTTGTATCCGCCCGTTTCGAGCTCGTCCTTGGTGAAGGCCTTGGCATTGATCAGTTCCGATTCCACAGTGGAGAGCAGGTAGCCATTCGGGCCCGCGAAATCATTGCTGAGTGTGTACTCCTTGACCTGCGGGAACTGGGCGCTGGCCGCTTCGGCATCGGTGATGTAGCCGTCCTCCTTCATGATGCGGATCACACGGTCGAAGCGCTTCTTCGCCTGCTCGGGGTTCTCCTGCGGGTCCCACGAGCTCGGCGCGGGGATAATGCCGGCGATCATGGCCGCCTCGGACACGGTGAGGTCCTTGGCGTCCTTGCCGAAGTACGCCTGCGCGGCGGCCTGGATGCCGTACGCGCCACGCCCCAGGTAGATCGTGTTCATGTAATTGCACAGCACTTCGTCTTTGTCTTGCGAATTCGCGATCTTCATTGCGAGGATCGCCTCGCGGATCTTGCCGGCGTACGACGTGGTCTCGCCGAGGTAATACCGCTCCGCGTATTGCTGCGTGATCGTCGAGCCACCTTGGCGTGACCCGGTGGTCAGGTTGTTGTAGAGCGCGCGGGCCATGCCCATGATGTCGATGCCCTTGTTCGTGTGGAACGAACGGTCCTCCGACGCCACGATTGCGTTGCCCACATACTCGGGCAGCACGGAACAGTCGATGATCTCGCGGTTCTGCGACGAGATCGAGCCGATCGGCGTGGTGCCGTCGCTGTAGTAGATGTTCGTCTTTTCGGCGATCGCCACTTTTTCAGGCTGGGGGATGTCCGTGGTGGCATACAGGTAGATGAACAAGCCGATGCCGGCGAGCAGGATCGCGCCGATCACGCCAAGCAGGATCTTCCACCACAACCCTTTCTTGTGGTTCTTCGGCTGCTTGTGGCCTTTGGACTGGTTGCGGCTGCCACTGGGCCGTTTGCCGCTCGAACGCGTGGCGCTGCGGCGCGTGGAGGGACCGGCCTGCCTGGTGGAACCTGAGGCGGCGGTGCGCGGCTTGGCGCCATTCTGGCGTGAGCTTGCGGTGCGAGTTTGTGAAGCCATGAGCACCACGGTAATCGTTCCACCTGAAAAAAGGCGGGTTCGCCAATGGAAAATACGCGGCCGTGCACACGACCGCGACCTTTGTGCAGATGTGCGCAATCTGTTGTTTTCCAGCGCTTCCGCTATCGTCGAACCGCCCCGTGATGGCAATTGCGGGGGTGTAAAGGTATGCTTGAGGGTTGTATGAACGCACGCAACTTGGAGGAGTCGTTTCAGATGAGCATTCGCGTGGCTATCGCCGGTGTGGGCAATTGTGCCTCGTCGCTGGTGCAAGGTGTGACCTACTATAAAGACACCAAAGACGAAGACAAGATCCCGGGCCTGATGCACAACAATTTCGGCGGGTACCGTGTCCGCGACATCGAGTTCGTCACGGCATTCGACGTGGACGCCGAAAAGGTGGGCAAGGATCTGTCTGAGGCGATCGGCGCTTCGCAGAACAACACGATCAAATTCGCGGACGTGCCGGAACTGGGCGTCGAAGTACTGCGCGGACCCACCTACGACGGTCTGGGCGAATACTACCGTGAGATGATCGAGGAGTCCGACGCCGAGCCTGTGGACGTGGCCCAGGTGCTGCGCGACAAGAAGGTCGACGTCCTGATCTCGTATCTGCCGGTCGGCTCGGAAGAGGCGGACAAGGCGTATGCGCAGGCCGCGATGGACGCCGGCTGCGCGTTCGTCAACTGCCTGCCCGTGTTCATCGCGTCCGACCCGGAGTGGGCGCAGAAGTTCCGCGATGCCGGCGTGCCGATCGTCGGCGACGACATCAAGTCGCAGGTCGGCGCCACGATCACGCACCGCGTGATGGCCCGCCTGTTCGAGGACCGCGGTGTGCGCCTCGACCGCACCTACCAGCTCAACGTGGGCGGCAACATGGACTTCATGAACATGCTGCAGCGTTCGCGCCTTGAGTCGAAGAAGATCTCGAAGACCCGCGCCGTCACCTCCGTGGTGCCGCACGAGATGGATCCGTACAACGTGCACATCGGCCCGTCTGATTACGTGGCCTGGCTCGACGACCGCAAGTTCGCGTTCGTGCGCCTCGAAGGCACCACGTTCGGCGATGTGCCGCTCAATCTGGAATACAAGCTCGAAGTGTGGGATTCCCCGAACTCCGCCGGCATCGTGATCGACGCGCTGCGCGCCGCCAAGATCGCGCTCGACCGCGGCCTGGCCGGCCCGATCCTCGCGCCGTCGTCGTACTTCATGAAGTCCCCGGCCGTGCAGCATGAGGACAATGAGGCACGCCAGCTCGTTGAGGAGTTCATCGCCGGCACGGTCGAAGCGACCGAAGAGCAGCTCAACGCCGACGTCGCCAAGGCGAAGGCCGACGGCAAGGACGTCTGGAAGGCCTGACGCCACAGCAGGTTCCGCTTGGTCCCGGCATGGTGTACACTAGTCAAAGCCTCCGCGTGGCACTACGTCACCCAATCCCCCCAGGGCAGGAATGCAGCAAGGGTAAGTGGCCTCTGGTGGGTGCGCGGAGGTTTTTCCATACCCTCTTCCAATTCGCGCACGCATTGGCGTCGGTGCCAAGGTTCACTCGTGCTCGTACAGTCGTAGCCATGACACAACACGAATCCGCCCCAGAAGACGAGCCGCGCGCCAACGGCTCCGCGAACGCCTCCGGCGGCAGTGCCTCCAGCGATAGTGTTGCCGCCGGCGATGCCACCACCCCCGCCGCGCAGTGGGCGCCGCTCGAGGAACGCCGCGAGCCGCAGTCGGCCACCGCGCCCAGCCACCATGGCCGGGACAACGGCGCAGGCTCGGCAGCACCCACCCCGGAAGACCCGCTGTCGGCGCAGATCGACGCCTCGCTCGCCCAGCCCGACCCGCTCGCCCTGCGCCCGTGCACATCGAGCGTCGTGCTGTGCACGGTGTTCGGCGTGGTGTTCTTAGGCATTGCCGCGGCTGTCTACTGGCTCGGTGTGCACACGGTGGACGGCCAGAGCTACGAAGACCTGGCCATCATGAACTTCGCCAACACGATGCCCGCATGGCTCAGCTTCGGCAATCTCAAATCGGGGCTCGTCATCGGCGTGAGCCTCGCGTTCGGCGCCGCGGCCATGCTCGTGGCGGCGGCGCGCAAACGCTGGTGGCTACTCGGCCAGCTCGCCGTGTTCGCGGCCGTCGCGTTCGCCGCGGCGAAGCTGCTCAAACCGCTTTTGCCGCGCCCGCTGCTCGTGCATGTGGAGTCGTCGGTCAACAATTCCGCCCCTTCGGGCCACACGATGCTCGCCGCTGCGGCCGGGCTCATGCTGCTCGCCGCGGTGCCGCGCGCATGGCGTGCGTGCGCGGCGGTGCTGTCCACTGTGTTCACGTCGATCGTGGGCGTGAGCGTGATCTACGACCGCTGGCACCGGCCGGTGGACGTGGTGATGTCGGTGTGCATCGCCGGCGCGTGCATGATGTTCGCGCTCGCCTGCACGCGCGCCTCGGGCATGGACCGCACGGGCAGCCGTGCGTCGTCGCCGAGCGTGCAGATCGCCGCCACCGCGCTCATCACATTGGGATTGTGCGCGATCGCATACGGCACCTATGTGCTGTGGCAGGTGTTCCCCGGACTGCAGTACGCGTCGGCGTGGGCGGCTCCGGGCGCCTGTGCCGCGGCCACCGCGATGGTCGTCGGGTTCGCCGGGCTCGTCAACGGCATGGTGCTGATGATGCGGCAGATCACGGCGGCCCCGCTCACGCGCCTCGGCCTGATAGGCGAGCCTCCCGCGCCACCGCGCAAGGCCGCGCCCTGACCTCCGCCACAGCCGTGTTTTCAGCTATGCGCCACACCTCGTCCGCGCGCTGTGCACACGGCATGAGTAATATGACGTCTCGAAACGCGTAAGTGTAAGGAGAAGAGCATGACTACCGGTAGCAAGCTCGTCATCGTCGAGTCTCCCGCCAAGGCAAAGAAGATCGGCGGGTATCTGGGTGAGGGCTACACCGTGCTGGCGTCAGTGGGCCATATCCGCGACCTTGCGCAGCCCAGCCAGATCCCCGCCGACCAGAAGGCGCAGTACGGCAAGTTCGGCGTGGACGTGAACGACGGCTTCAAACCCTATTACATTGTGGGCACCGACAAAAAGAAGACGGTCTCCGAACTGCGGTCCGCGCTCAAACACGCGAGCGAACTCTACCTGGCGACTGATGAGGACCGCGAAGGCGAGGCAATCGCATGGCACCTCGTGCAGACGCTCAAGCCGAAGGTGCCGGTCAAGCGCATGGTGTTCCACGAGATCACGCCCGAGGCAATCCGCGCGTCGCTCGAACACACGCGCCAAGTGGACGACCACATGGTCGACGCACAGGAGACGCGCCGCATCCTCGACCGCCTGTACGGCTACGAGCTTTCGCCGGTGCTGTGGCGCAAGGTGGGGCCGGGCCTGTCCGCAGGCCGCGTGCAGTCGGTGGCCACGCGCCTGATCGTGGAGCGCGAGCGCGAGCGCATGGCGTTCGTGCGCGCCCCCTACTGGGATGTGGTGGCCCGACTGCAGGCCCCCGATGCGCTCGGCGAACTCACCGGCTTCGACGCGCGCCTGACCACGCTCGACGGCCGCCGCGTGGCCGGCTCGAAGGACTTCACCGCCGCGGGCGCGCTGACCGACGCGGCTGCGCACGACGATGTGCGCCAGCTGACCGAGGCCGATGCGACGGCGCTCGCCGACACGTTGCGCGACGCCGACTTCCTCGTCTCGTCGGTCGAGAAGAAGCCGTACCGCCGCCGTCCGCAGCCGCCGTTCACCACGTCGACGATGCAACAGGCCGCCGGCAACCGCCTCGGCATGTCGTCGCGCCAGACGATGCGCGCGGCGCAGAGCCTGTACGAAAACGGCTATATCACATATATGCGTACCGATTCGGTCACGTTGAGCCACGAGGCGATCGCCGCCGCGCGCGAGTCGGTGGCGCAGCAGTTCGGCGAGCAGTACTTGGCGCCGCAGCCCAAGCAGTACGCCACGAAGACGGCTGGCGCGCAGGAAGCGCACGAATGCATCCGCCCGGCGGGTTCGCGGTTCCGCGCGCCCGACGAGCTCGCGAGCACGCTGCCGCCGGACCAGCTCAAGCTGTATACGCTCATCTGGCAGCGCACGCTCGCCTCGCAGATGGCCGACGCGACCGGTTCCACGGCCGTCGCGCGCTTCACCGCGCCTTCGCCGGACTTCGGCGAGGCGGTGTTCCAGGCGTCCGGCACCGTGATCGAGTTCCCCGGCTTCCTGCGCGTGCTCGGCTCGGGGCGGGCGAAGGCGAGCGACGAGGCGTCGCTGCCGCCGATGAGCGAAGGCCAGGTGCTCACCGCCGCCGGCGTGCAGGCCGACGGACATGAGACGCAGCCGCCGGCGCGCTACACCGAGGCGTCGCTCGTCAAGACGCTTGAGGCGAAAGAGATAGGCCGTCCGTCCACGTACGCGAGCATCATCTCCACAATCATGGATCGCGGGTATGTGTATGAGCGCGGCCGCGCGCTGATCCCGTCGTGGCTTGCGTTCGCCGTCACCAAGCTGTTGGAGACGCGCTTCCCGACGTACGTGGACTACCAGTTCACCGCGGACATGGAAAACGGGCTCGACCAGATCGCGCACGGCAAGGAGACCGGGCGCGAATGGCTCACCGCGTTCTATTTCGGCACGGGGCGCGATGCCGCGCACACCGCGCACGACGTGCATGAGGGCCTGCAGCAGCAGGTCGCGCAGCTTGGCGAGATCGATGCGCGCGCGATCAACACGATCGAGATCGGCGACGGACTGGCCGTGCGCGTGGGGCGCTATGGCCCGTATCTGGAGGATTGTGCGCATCTGGACGCCGAGGGCAACCCCAAGCGCGCCACGATCCCCGACACGCTGGCCCCCGATGAGCTGACTGTGGCCGAGGCGCGCAAGCTGATCGACAGCAACGCGGGCGGCCCGCGTGTGCTCGGCACCGACTCGGCCACCGGCGGCACGGTGGAAGTGCGCAACGGGCGTTACGGCCCGTATGTGGCGCTTGTGATGCCCGGCCAGGAGCAGGCCGCGCACGAGCACGATGCGAAGAAATCCAAGAAGGCGGAGGGCGAACGCCCCAAGATGGCGTCGCTGTTCAAGTCGATGAGCCCCGAGACGGTCACGCTCGTGGACGCGCTGCGCCTGCTGAGCCTGCCGCGTGAGGTGTATGCGGCCGACGAGACAAACGCGAAGACCGGCGAGATCGAGCATGTGACGGTGACGGCGAACAACGGCCGTTACGGTCCGTACCTGACGCGCACGGTCGAGGGAGGGGCGAGCGAGACCCGTTCGCTCGAGAACGAGGACGCGATCTTCACCGTGACCGAACAGCAGGCGCGCGACCTGTTCGCCCAGCCCAAGTACGGCCGTGGCCGGGGGCGCGCCGCCAAGCCGCCGCTGCGCGAACTGGGCAACGACCCGGCCACGAACAAGCCCGTGACAATCAAAGAGGGCTTCTACGGCGCGTACATCACCGACGGCGAGACGAACCGGTCGCTGCCCAAGCAGTACGACCCCAAGACGATCTCGGCCGAGGACGCGTTCCGCCTGCTCGCCGAAAAGCGCGCGGCCGGACCTACCAAGCGCCGTGGGCGCAAGTCCGCCACGAAGGCGAAGTCCAAGTCCGCCGCCACATCGACCGGTTCCGCACAGAAGGCGCGCGAGGAGCGCCGCCGCAAGGTGCGCGAACTCGCCGACAAGGGGTGGGCCAACTCGCGCATCGCCAAGGAGCTCGGCACCACCGCGGCCACCGTGAAGAGCGACGTCGAGTACATGACCGAACACGACGGCTACAGCCGGCCGCCGGTCGTGCCGAACCGCTGACGGGTGCAAACGCATGGCCACACCGACCACACGCGGACTGTTCATCTCGTTCGAAGGCGTCGACGGCGCCGGCAAGACCACGCAGGTCGAACGTCTCGCCGAGTTCTGGCGTGCGCGCGGCCGTGAGGTCGTCGTCACGCGCGAACCGGGCGGCACCGAGCTCGGCACGCGGATCCGCCAGCTGCTGCTGCACGGGGCGGAGCCAATCGCGCCGCGCACCGAGGCGCTGCTGTTCGCCGCGGACCGCGCGCAGCATGTGGCGCAGGTCGTGCGCCCCGCGCTCGACCGTGGCGCGATTGTGATCACCGATCGCTACCTCGATTCGTCGCTCGCCTACCAGTCAGGTGGCCGCGAACTGACCGCCGACGACGTGCGCGCGTTGAGCCTGTGGGCCACTGGCGGCCTGCTGCCGGCGCGTACGTATCTACTTGACATCGACCCGGCGGTCTCGCTCGGCCGGCTCGAACACGAGCAGGACCGCATGGAGTCGGCCGGCGCGGCATTCGCCCGCCGTACGCGCGCCGCGTTCCTCACTCTCGCCGAGCGCGAACCGGAGCGGTTCCTTGTGCTCGACGCGCGCGAGCCGATCGGGCGCATCGCCGAGGTGATTTGCCAAGACAGTGCGAATCTGGTTGGGTGAATCCGTATGAGTGTATGGGATTCCATTGTGGGCCAGCCGCGCGTGGTGGACCAGCTGAGCGCCGTCAGCAGCGGCGACGGGAGCGCGCTAGCGCAGTCGTGGCTCATCTGCGGGCCGCCCGGGTCGGGCCGGTCGCATGTGGCACGCGCGTTCGCCGCGGCGCTCGAAAGCCCCGACCATGGGCTTTCCGAAACGCCGACGCGCGTGACCGAGCAGGTGCTCGCCGGCACACACCCCGACGTGACGACGCTCACGACCGACAAAGTGACGATCGGCATCGACGACGTGCGCAGCCTCATCGGCACGGCCGAGCAGACGCCAAGCACGGCGCCGTGGCGCATCATCATCATCGAAGACGTGGACCGCATGCTCGAACGCACCACGAACGTGCTGCTCAAGGAGATCGAGGAGCCGAGCCCGCGTACCATCTGGCTGCTGTGTGCGCCGAGCGCGCAGGATGTGCTGCCCACGATCCGTTCGCGCACGCGCATCGTCAATCTGGGCGTGCCCGACGACGCGGATGTGGCCGCATACTTGGAACGCAGCTGCGGCGCGGACCGGGCCACCGCGGCGCGTGTGGCGCGCCTCGCCGAAGGGCACATCGGCATCGCCGCGCTCTACGCGCGCGACGCGCAGGCGCTCGCCGACCGCGACGAACTCGTGGTCGGCGTGCTGGGTTTGGCGCGCGCTTCGCAGGCTGTGCTGCTCGCCGACTCGCTCATCGCGAGCGCGAAGGCGCAGGCGCAGGCGGACGTGGACCGGCAGGCCGAGCGCGCGCAGCAGGAGTTCCGGCGCGTCAACGGGCTGGGGGAGGACGATCGCGTGCCGCCGGGCCTGCGCGGCATGTACAACGCGCTGACGAAGAAGGACGAGCTCAAACGGCAGGCCACGCGCCGCCAGCGCGACGTGCTCGACCGCGCGCTCAACTCGGTGGCGAGCGTCTACCGCGATGTGGCGGTGCTGCAGAACGACGCTGAAGGCTCGGTGGGGCTCGTGAACGTGGAGAACCGCAAGGCGATCGTGGATCTGTCGGTGGCGTTGCGCCGCGAACAGGTGATCGAACGGCTCGACCGCATCGCCGTGGCGCGCCGCCGCCTGATCGGCAACGTCAATCCGCAGTTGGTGTTCGAGGCGCTGTTCTGCGAGCTGATCACCGCCTGACGCCCGGCATACGCATACGGAAAGGCCCGCGGTTCGCAGTGCGCGAACCGCGGGCCTTTCCGTATGCGATGTGTACCGCGGATCAGACGGCGAGCAGCGTGTTGATGAGCTCGTCGGCCACGGCCTCGGCGTTGTCGCCCTCCACGGTGATCTCCACCGTGTCGCCCTGCTTGACGCCCAGACCCATCACCGAAAGAATCGAATCGGCCTGCACCGGTGCGCCGTCGCCCTTGGCGATGGTCACGGTGCAGCCGCTCGCGCCGGCGGCCTGCGCGAACTGCGCGGCCGGGCGGGCGTGGATGCCCACGGGATCGTTGATCACGGTGCTACGAGTAGCGGTTGCCATAATGTGCTCCTTTGATAAGCAAAAAACATGCAGCGGATGTACCGCAGCCAGTGCACACGTTACCATGCCCGCCTTGAACGGACGCGCTATTAGCTGAGACCGGAAAACGGCCCCACACGGCCGCGCGCGAGTAGAATTGCTGACGATCGATTCATTGGATTCCCGCGCCGCCCGCGTCGGGGCCGCGCGCAGGCGTGCGCCGCGGCCGCGATGTGCGCGACGCATGTGCGGGAATGGGCGGGATGGAAGGAGTTCCCAAATGATTCTCAAAGGTGTGGGCATTGGCCGTGGCGTGGCCGTGGGCCCAGTGCTCCGTATGGCTGAGCCGCTGCCGGAGCCGAAGGACGAGCCGCGTGCCGCGTCGGTGAGCGCCGAAGCGGAGAACGCGCGCGTCACCAAGGCGCTCGCCGCGGTGAACGCCGACCTCAACCGCCGCGCGCAGGAAGCCGCGAACGGCGACGAGGGCACCAAGCAGGCCGCCGAGATCCTGCAGGCCGTGGCCATGTTCGCCTCCGATCCTGCGCTCGCCGCGAACATCGCGAAGATGGTCGACGACGGCAAGACCGGCGAACGCGCCGTGCTCGAAGGCTTCGGCCAGGTCGAGGAGATGTTCCGCCAGATCGGCGGCTACCAGGGCGAGCGCGCCGCCGACCTGCACGATGTGGGCCAGCGCGTGATCGCCGAACTGATGGGGCGCCCGGCCCCCGGCGTGCCACAGAGCGAGACGCCGTTCGTGCTCGTGGCCAAGGACCTTTCGCCCGCAGACACCGCGAGCCTCGATCTGGACAAGACGCTCGCGATCGTCACATCGGAAGGCGGCCCCACGTCGCACACGGCCATCCTGTGCCGCGCGCGCGGCATCGTGGCCGTCGTCTCGGCCGCCGAAGCCGTGGACCTGACCGACGGCGAGACCGTGATCGTCAACGCCGCCAAGGGCGAAGTGACGACCGACCCGACCGACGAGCAGCTTGCCGCCGCACACGACGCGAAGCTGCGCGCCGACAAGGCCAAGGAACTGCGCGGCCAGCCCGGCCAGCTCAAGGACGGCCACCGCATTCCGCTGCTCGCGAATGTCGGCAAGCCGTCGGACGCCAAGACCGCGCTCGAATACGGCGCGGAAGGCGTCGGCCTGTTCCGCACTGAGTTCCTGTTCATCGGCAACGAAGAGCCGCCGACGGTGGAAGAGCAGACGAAGGCCTACGCCGAACTGCTCGCGCAATTCCCCGGCAAGAAGGTCGTGATCCGCCTGCTCGACGCCGGCGCCGACAAGCCGCTGCCGTTCCTGACGCCCGAAGACGAGCCGAACCCGGCCCTCGGCCTGCGCGGCCTGCGCACGCTCGCGCAGCACAAGGCCGTGCTCGAAGGCCAGCTCAAGGCGCTCGCCGCAGCCGACGCGCAGACCGACGCCGACCTGTGGGTCATGGCGCCGATGGTGGCCGACGAATGGGAGGCCGAATACTTCACGAAGCTCGGCAAGAGCTTCGGTCTGAAGTTCGTCGGCTCGATGGCCGAAGTGCCGTCGATCGCCGTGATGGCCGACAAGGTCTCGCAGGTCACCGACTTCGTCTCGATCGGCACGAACGACCTGACGCAGTACACGCTCGCCGCGGACCGCACGCTCGGCTCCGTCTCGAACTACCAGACTGCATGGCACCCGGCCGTGCTGCGCGTCATCAAGATGATCTGCGAAGCAGGCAACAAGAACGGCATGCCGGTCGGCGTGTGCGGCGAGGCCGCGGCCGATCCGGACCTGGCCGTCGTGCTCGCGGGCCTCGGCGTCAACTCGCTGTCGATGACCCCGGTCGCCCTCGACGACGTGCGCGCGGAACTCGCGCAGCACACGCTCGAAGAGGCGCAGCAGATCGCCGCGAAGGCGCTCAACGGTGATTTCTACAACCCGCCGCAGTGGTGCGAACTGGGCGAGTGAGCCCGCTGACACGCCCGTGGGGCGCACTGGAAACGCCGGTGCGCCCCGGGTGGCCAGCCCATGCGCCATACTGAGAACATGCTGATCACCGCAGATTTTTCCATCATCCCCAGCGCGTACGCCAAGGACGCGCCTGAAGACGCGCGCGTCGACTCCGTGCCGTGCGTGTCGTTCCCCTTCTACATCGACCAGCTCAACCCGCGTGCGAAGTACCTGCACTGGGAGTTCAGCGATCCGGATTCCATCCCCGTGTGCGGGTTCGAATGGATCCACTGGACCGTGGCGAACCTGCCGGTCGACGCGATCATGTTCGACCCGAGCGACGCGCACGCGCTGTCGATCCCGGCCGATTTCTCGCGCTCGCTGCCCTCGATGGTGCCCGAGGCGCTGCAGGGCCGCAATTCCTCCGCCTCGCCGTTCCTGGGCCGCAGCTCCGACCCGGCGCTCATCGAACGCTACAACGGGCCTCAGCCGCCGGACAAGGACCATCAGTACGCGCTGCAGGTGTGGGGCACGAGCGAGCCGGTTGAAGGACTCGAACAGGGCTTCTGGCTCAACGAGCTGCTCCACGGGCTCGAACGCGGCAAGTCCGTGTGCGATGCCGGCGGCGTGATGCTCGTCGGCAAGGCCTGATTCGCCCATGCCTGTCGCCCGCATGTTCTCTTGCGGGATAATTCCATGGTTGTGCAGCCATGTTCCCATCTGGCCGTTGTAGAACTGCGTACTAGCACGTGCCTCTACGCAGGGCACACACGCAGGAAGGCTTGGATATGGCGTGCACAACAATCCTTGTAGGCAAAGGGGCCAGCTACGACGGCTCCACGATCATCGCCCGCAACGAAGACGACGAACCCGGTTCGTTCAACAACAAGAAACTCATCATCGTGCGGCCGGAGGACCAGCCGTGCACCTACACCAGCGTGAACGGCCATCTGACGATCGACCTGCCGTCGGATCCGCTGCAGTACTCCGAGACGCCGAACTCGTTCACATCCGCCGGCGTGTGGGGCGAAGCCGGCATCAACGAGGCGAACGTGGCCATGACGGCCACGGAGACGATCACCTCGAACGCGCGTGTGCTCGGCGCCGACCCGCTCGTGCCGTACACGCCCGCGAAGGGCACCGAAGGCAGCGCGGATTACGAACCCGCGGTGCCCGGCGGCATTGGCGAAGAAGACCTCGTCACGATCGTGCTGCCGTACATCCACAGCGCGCGCGAAGGCGTGGAGCGCCTTGGCGCGCTGCTCGAGGAATACGGCACGTACGAAAGCAACGGCATCGGATTCAGCGATTCGAGCGAGATCTGGTGGCTCGAGACCGTGGGCGGCCACCACTGGATCGCGCGCCGCGTGCCCGACGACTGCTACGTGGTGAACCCGAACCGCCTGGGCATCGACGACTTCGACTTCGACGACGCGTTCGGCGACCAGAACGATTACATGTGCTCTGCCGACCTGCGCGAATTCATGCGCCGCCACCATCTGGACCTCGGCTGGGGCCCCGACGGCGAATTCAACCCGCGCGAGGCGTTCGGCTCACATTCCGACATGGACCACGTGTACAACACGCCGCGCGCGTGGGCGATCGAACGCTATTTCAACCCGCTCGACGAGGCATGGGATGGCCCCGACGCCGACCTGACGCCCGCCTCCGACGACATTCCGTGGTGCCGCCAGCCCGACCACAAGATCACGATCGAAGACGTGGATTACGCGCTCGCGCTGCATTACCAAGGCACCGAGTACGACCCGTACGGCAAGCGCGGCGACGCCTCGACGCGGCACATGTACCGCCCGGTCGGCATCAACCGCACATGCGAACGCTCGATCCTGCAGATCCGCCCGTACGCGCCGCAGGCCGACCGCGCGATCCACTGGATCACCTTCGCCGCCACGCCGTTCAACGCCACCGTGCCGTTCTTCGCGAACGTCGACGCGATGCCCGACTACGTGAGCAACACCACGCCCACCGTCACGCTCGACAGCTACTACTGGGCGAGCCGCCTGCTCGCCGTGCTCGGCGACAGCGACTACGCCGGCACCGCCGAACAGACCGCGCACTACAAGCAGACCGTGGCAGCGGCGGGCCATGAGCTGATCTTCGCGACCGACGAGCAGATCGCGCGCCTCGGCGACAGCGACACCCGCGGCGCCGCCGCGCGTGAGGTCGAGGACGAAGACGAGGCGATTGCCGCGGACGTGGAGCCGATGGACCCGGCCGAGGTCACGACCGCCACACGCGACACCGAGGCGCGCGGTGTGCTCGCCGCCGCCAACGAGTCGATGGCGCGCCAGCTCAAGGAGCAGACGCAGACCATGATCGCCGCGGCATTGCAGGCCACGAGCGTCAACATGAAGAACGCGTTCAGCATGGCCGATTTCTGATTCGCACGCTGCCCGCGCGCGTAGAACCGCGCATGGGCGCATGCACATGGCCCGCACACGCCGCGCATGATTGCACGGCGTGTGCGGGCCATGTGCATGCCAGCCGCCCTATCCGCATGATGGCTTGCTCTGGGCGTACCGGCGTGCAATGCTCTAAGGTGTCTGCGTATACTGCGCCCCGCACGGAGCGCCACCGCTGTACACATGAGGAGCATCAATGAGCTGCACAACGATTCTGGTTGGCAGGGACGCCAGCTACGACGGATCGACAATCATCGCGCGCAATGAGGATTCATGCTTCGGGGAGTTCGACCCGAAGCGTTTTGTTGTGGTCAAGCCGGCCGACCAGCCGCGCGCATACACCACCGTGCAGAGCCATCTGACCGTGGCGTTGCCGGATGACCCGCTGCAGTACACGGCCGTGCCGAACGCCGACCTGCACATCGGCGAATGGGGGGAGGCCGGCGTCAATGAGGCGAACGTGGCGATGAGCGCGACCGAGACGATCACCACGAACGAGCGTGTGCTCGGCGCCGACCCGCTCGTCGAATACGTGCCGGCGAAGGGCGCGGAAGGCGAGGACGGCTACGAGCCGGCCGTGCCGGGCGGTTTGGGTGAAGAGGATTTCGTGACCGTGGTGCTGCCCTACATCACGACCGCGCGCGAAGGCGTCGAGCGGCTCGGCGCGCTGCTCGAGGAATACGGCACGTACGAAAGCAACGGCGTCGCGTTCAGTGACGCGAACGAGATCTGGTGGTTCGAATCGGTCGGCGGCCACCACTGGATTGCCAAGCGCGTGCCCGACGACTGCTATGTGACGATGCCGAACCAGCTCGGCATCGACGAGTTCGACCTCGACGACGCGTTCGGCGCACAGCAGGACTGCATGTGCTCCGCCGACCTGCGCGAATTCATCGCGCGCAACCACCTCGACCTGTCGGTGGAGGGGCTTTCGGCGTTCGATCCACGCTCGGCGTTCGGCTCGCATTCCGACGCCGACCATGTGTACAACACGCCGCGCGCATGGTACATGCAGCGGTATTTCAACCCGTATGACGAGGTCTGGGACGGTCCGGACGCCGACCACAAGCCGACCGGCGACGACATTCCGTGGGCGCGCCAGCCGGAACGCAAGATCACGGTCGAAGACATCAAATACGTGCTGAGCTCGCACTACCAGGGCACCGAATACGACCCGTACGGCACGCTCGGCACCGAGGCGACGCGCCACCTGTTCCGGCCGATCGGCATCAACCGGCAGAACCATCTGGCCGTCATGCAGATTCGCCCCTACCGCCCGCAGGTCAACCGCGCCGTGCAGTGGCTCACCTACGCGTCCAACCCGTTCAACGCGCTTGTGCCGTTCTTCCCGAATGTGGACGACACGCCCGCGTATCTGCGCGACACCACCACGCGCGTCACCACCGAGAACATGTATTGGGAAAACCGCATCATCGCCGCGCTGTGCGACGCGCAGTTCGCCGAGACAAGCGCCGCGGTGGAGCGGTTCCAGCAGAAGATGGGCGCGCTCGGCAACCGCATCGTCGCGGCGGCGGATGCGAGGGTCGACGAGCTCGTCGGCGCCGATGCGCAGGCGGAAGAGAAGCTCGACGAGCAGTATGAGGCGGACGACATCTCCGAAGACATCGAGCCGATGGAACCGGCGGACATCATCGCCGCCGTACGCAACGCCGATGTGCGCGCCGCGCTTGAGCAGGCGAACGACGAGATGGCGGCGCAGCTCAAGGACGGCACCGACGACCTGCTCAACAGCGTGCTCTACACGGTGAGCATGAAGATGCGCAACGGCTACAACCGCTCCGACAACTGATTACTGGGCGGCCGGGCCTCTGTGTGTGCGGCTGTCCATGGCTAGTTGGTAGTTACGGACAGCCGTAGGGGAGCGGCTCGCGCGCACTGTTCGCACAGTGACACGCGCGGGCTTGCGGCCGTGGTGTGCTGATATGTTGAAAAGGCAGCACAACATCCGCGGAAAGGAACGTGTAGTGACGCTCATCGAGCAATTCACCAAGCCTTACGGGCTGGTAGAGAAAATCGACGCATTCGGCTATCTGGACTATCTCAAGAATCATCCTGACGCTCCGCGCAAGCACGGCAAAGTCGTGCTCGTCACCGCGGACACGCCGCTCAAGGCGTCGCGTGGCGAAGGCAAGACCACCACAACCATCGCGCTCATCGACGCGCTTAACGCGCGCGGTATCGACGCCGCCGCCGTGCTGCGCCAGCCGAGCATGGGCATCACCGCCGCCGGGTCGAAGGGCGGCGCGTCGGGCGGTGGCAGTGCGTCGCTGACCCACCCCGAGCTCATCGACTGGGGCCTGTGCGGTGAGATGGGCGCGATCGAAGCCGCGCAGAACCTGCTTGTCTCGTTCGCGGAGAAAGCCGTGGACGACGGGCTGCTCGACGATGTGCTCGTACCGCGCGTCTCCGAAGTGCCGTCGCGCTCGCTGCGCTCGATCGTGGTGGATGCGGGCAAGAACGACGTGCGCGAAAAGGTCGTGCTCACGCCGACGTGCGAACTCATGCAGATCGTGGTGCTCTCGCGCTCGATGGACGAGATCGCCGAGCGCGTGGCGAAGATGATCGCCGGCACGAAGGACGGCAAGGCCGTGACCTTCGGCGAGTTCATCGACCTGTGGCGCATCACCGACATCCTCGGCGACGCCGTCAAGCCCGCCAAGACCGAGACCGTCAACGGCTCGCCGGTGTATGTGCACGGCGGCCCGTTCGCCAACGTGTCGATCGGTATCCCCACGCTCGTCTCCGTGGAGATGGCGTGCGCGGAGCACGACATCGTGATCGTCGAGGCCGGGTATGGCGCCGACGCCGGCGCGCAGAAGTGGCTCGACATCGCGTGCCGCGAGTACGGCGCGCAGTGGCCGAGCGCGGCCGTCGTGGTGACGCGCGCGTCCACGTGGCGCGACGACCCGGCGCTGCAGTGGCGCTATCCGTTCCACGTGAAACGCCTCGAGGAACTCAACATCCCCACGTTCCCGCTCATCAATCTGTGGACCGGCGAAGACGATCAGGTGCCGACGCTGCGCGAGACGGCGAGCGAGCTCGGGTTCCGCGCGCCGATCATCGGCAACCTGTTCCGCGACGGCGGCGACGCGCTCGTGCCGCAGCTCGACGAGTTCGTGGGCGCGGTGACCGACGGCGAGCCGCTCGAGACGCCGCCGAGCCACAAGGGCATGGGCCTGATCGACAATCTGCACTGGGTGTGCGAAAACGCGTACGGCGTGCCCGAGGCGCGCGTGGTGGAGAAGGCCGGGTTCGCGCAGTCGCTCGAGGCGGCGCGTGAGCTGTGTGAGAGCGCGGGCATCGCGTTCGACGACCTCGCGCTCGTTGCGGTCAAGTCGCCCGCCACCATGACCGACGACGACGCCGCGCCGGCCGATGAGCGCACCGTGACACTCAAGAAGGTGGATGTGCACTCCGGCGCCGGGCTCGTGCACGTCAATCTGACGACGTCGCTCACCACACCGATGCCGAAGATCGTGTGAGCCGTACGCGCATGCGCGCTTTGTGACTCGTGACCGTAGGGCCGCAATCGTTGGACGATTGCGGCCCTTGTGTTGTATTACGTGGTTCCTGTGTGGGGTGGTTGTGGGGTTGGCGTCAGGTTCATCGGAATCCATCGCCGCTACTCAACTATGCGCTCGTGGGCGGATATCAGAAATTGCCGCCGTTCCAACCCCAGTCGGCGGTGCCGGTGTAGCGGATGTAGGTGCGGTTGGCGGGCACGTTCAACGTGTCTTGCAGGGCGTCCATGATCTGCGGGGTCAGCTTCTCCCACGCGCTCTTCGGGACGGACGTGCCGAAGACGTTCACTTCGACGTACGCGACCGGGGCGTCGTCGGAGCCGCCGAAGTACATCGGCACATTGTCTTCGAACAGGCACATGAGCCAGCCCTCGGACTTGCCGGGCACTGCGGTAATCGCCTGGCCGAAGAGGTTCTTGAGGGTGTCGCGCTGTTCTTGCGTGGTCGGAACGGAAACATGGGTGTGAATGACTGGCATGGTTGCTCCTTGCATGCTTGCGTACGGCGGCACGGATTGTGCCGCGCTCCCTTCCTCACTGTAGTCGTCTCTGCTGCCTGTGCCCCCGGGTGTTTGCCCGCCCTTGCGTCTGTCTGTTTCTTTTTTCTTGTTACGGGTAGTGTTCTAACTGCTACGGGTAGTGCTTTTCCACCAACGCATCGGGTAGAAACCTCCATTTTCCGCCATTTTTATCCGGCTCTTGCAATCCGAAGCACTACCCGTAGCGAAGGGAGCACTACCCGTAGCAATACCGCAATCATCGACACGCCGCATAGGGGCGCCTGTACACATAGTCGTGTTCAGCTGGCGCTCAACCGCGTATGCACCTTACCGTCGACGCATGAACACATATATGCATACAATGAATGACCCGACCACACCCATGACGCAGTTGTTGGAGACAACCGCGGACCGCACACTGGACGAATGCCGGAAGCTGTGTAAACGCAGGAGAGACAATGGGGCACGACTGGTGTTTTGCCACATGACCGCTTTGAAACTTCTGGGCATCCCACTCCCGCACATCCCGCGTCGATACGCCACGATGCTTGGAAACGAGGACGAGTTCCATGCATTGCTGCCGCGGCGTAACACCCGTTACCACGCGAAGAATGTCCGCTTCTTCAGCGTGAACATGCCCGTGGATGTTGTGGATGTGACGCCGGAAATCAGATGCGTCGGTCCTCTTGGCACATGGTTCATGCTGTCTCCATTCCTGTCGCTGCCTGAGCTGGTGACTCTGGGATGTTGCATCATGATGCCGCATGCATTGCACGGCCAGCAGTATGCCGTGGTGGATTTTGAGAATCACGTGGAGTATGCGGGCGGCCTTGTTCGCTTCAATGAGCGGCGTCGGTCGCCACGCGGCATCGTACATGCCCGGTATGCCGTGCAATTGATGTGCGAGAAGCTGGCATCTCCGATGGAAGCGCGCCTCATGCTTCTTCTCATTGTGCGTGGATTCCCGGAATTTGAAGTGAATTATCCTATTCGAGTGCATTCCGGTGAGTGCTACTACGGAGACATCGTCTTTGTGAAGGAAAGAACCATTGTGGAATACGACGGTGTATTCCATCAAACGCAGTGGGAACGCGATAGCGTACGTAGGAACCGCTTGGAGGAATCCGGGTGGAGGTATGTGCAGGTCACGCGGAATGATTTTGCTTCTGCCGATGCTGAACAGTTGTTGGCTGACCGTATAGGCGCCGCGTTGAAAAGCCAGACCGGCAGGACATATATGACACTGCCCGTAACCACATTGGAACAGCTTGCCAAGCAACGCTTGGAAGGCAGGTAAAACATCGCTTTTACGCAGTCCATTGGCCGCTTTCATCAAACAGCGATTCTCCAGAAAGCGGCATTTCTTGTTGGGGCCGGCATCTTCTTCGCTACGGGTAGTGTTCCAACTGCTACGGGCAGTGCTTTTTCGCCGCGGGACCGAGTAGGAACCGCGGAAAATGGCGGTTTCTACTCGAGGTGCGCTGCTAGAAGCACTACCCGTAGCGAGAGAAGCGCTACCCGTAGCGGAGAGAGCTCTACAGCTCCACTTCGGGCTTGGTGGGGTCGTCCTTGATGTGCGCGAACTTGGCGGCCAAGGCCTCTTTATTCTTGCGCTCATCCTCTTCCTTGGCGCGCTTCTTCGCCTCGGCCGGATCCCACAACACGTCTTCGCGGTGTTTGCGCCATTCCGCCGCGGCGAGCGGCCCGAGCACCTGCGCCAGCACGGCGGCGCTGTCTTCGGCGTCGGTGCTGCCGTTCGGCGTGGCGTAGGCGGCCACGATACCGTGGTATTGTTCGGCCGTCATAAATATGCCCGGCACGCCGATCGCCTCCGCGTATGCATTGGCGAACGGCACGAACGGCAACGCCAGCCGTTCGACGCCCATCACGCGGTCCGTCGGCGCACCGCCGCTATGCGGGGCCGCTGCGCCACCCAATTGCGCTTCCGTCTGGTCCAGCGCGGCATGCATGAGCTCGTCAAGCAACGCGATGACCGCGGCGAACCGCCACGCGAACGGTTTGCCGTCCAGTCCGCCGCCCTGCGCCGACAGCGCTCCGTCCACGGTCTTCGCCACGGCCGTTTGCGTCTGCTCATCCCACTCGATGCCCAACGTGCGCGCCGTTTCGAGCAGTTGCGGCGTCTCAGGTTCGCTCAGCCCGTCGAGCGCATCGTTCGCCGCGAGCAATGCATCAACAATGCTCTGCGGCCGCCCGGGGATCGACTCTGCGCCTTCGTACACGAACTCGGCGTCGGGCATGCTGACCGCCTCGCCCGTCATGACCTGCGCCAATGTACGGCTGAGCCGCACCTGCAGGTTCTCCGCATACTGGGCGTCGTTGCCCATGTGCGCGGCGCTTGTGAGCGGCCATAGTGCCACGAGTTCCTCGCCTGTCTGCGCCGCCTGCCGTACAGCGGGCATTGCCGCGATCTGTTCGATGCTCACATTGTTGTTTCGATCCATGTTGTGCCTCCTGGAAAACTGTCTGTTGTCATGCGCGCGTGGCCTCGGCCCGCGCGACGGGATCCGCGTATGTGATGCCGAGCACGTTGTGTGTCGCGTTGTCGTAGGTGATGGAGGTGACCGACGCGAGCGCCGTCTTGCGCAGCAGCATGTTGTGCTCGGGGTGGCCTGTTTCGAGCATGTGCCGGTATGACCAGATCGGTGATTCGTGCGAGACGACGATGATCTGCTCGCCGGGATGCTCGTCGACTTTTTCGAGCGCGAAATCCTGTACGCGGCTGGCGATCGACCGGTAGCTTTCGCCCCATGTGGGACGCCACAGGTTGCGCACGAGTTTGAGGTTCTCCGGCTTCCACAGCGCGCCGTCGCCGTGGCCGATGCGCTTGCCGCGGAATTCATTGCCCGCTTCGATGAGTCGTTTGTCGGTGAGCAGTTCGAGCTGTTCCTGCCCGCGTTCGGCGCGCAATGCGTTCAGCTCGATCAGGATGGCGTCCGCCGTCTCGCGGGTGCGGTCGAGGGGCGATGAGTAGACGGCGGTCGCGGTGTTGAGCTGTGGGCTTGCCGCGATGTACCGGCCCGTGGTTTCCGCCATACGCCGTCCTGATGTGGAGAGGTGGAATCCGGGTAGCCGTTCGTACAGCACATGGTTGGGGTTGTAGACCTTGCCGTGGCGTACGAAGTTGATTGTGGTGGCCGTCATGCGCGCTCCTTGGATGCGTGGGGTTCTCCGGGCGCTTCGCGCTGTTGCGTGTGCCCGGAAAGTGCTGCCTCCTACCGTACTGTGCAGTCGGTAAATATGTGGATTGCGGCGTTCCATCTGTCTGGTTGTCTGGCATGGCGCCGACACGCCGTGACAACGTTGCCAGTCTGTTATGGACCGTGGTGAATATATCGGCATGAGTAAGTGAAATGACTATTGTCCCGATTCTCTTATGTTGCATGAAATGTGCATCGTGAGCGTGGAGAAAACACCGCTATTTTGGCGGTTTATGTCACATAGTGAGGTTTTCGTGCGAGACACGCAAAGCATTTTCTGAAAGCGTATTCAAAAAGAGGCAGAATAAGTAAATTCGTTTGACTAATATACTCTCTGAGCGTATATTCAGGGTGCAATACGGCATGTTCGAGCAGCGGGCACAACGGTGAGGAGAGCGTGCCGGGAGTGGAGCGATGGCGATTATGCACAGGAGCGATGCCAAGGCCGGCATATCAGAGACGCGCGTTTGCGCTTGGAAACGTGCTGTAGTCGCGCTCGCCGTCGCTATCTCGTTGGTCTTCCTGCCCGTGGTGGGCACGACCGCAGTGGCGCAAGACGGCGCGTCTGCGGTCTCGCAATCCGATGCCGCCGGTGACACTGCATCCGCGTACCGGACATTGACGGCAGGCGAGATCGTCTCCGGGAAGTCGACGGTGACGCTGCGTGTCGATGGTCAGGAAGTCACACAGTTCAATCCGCCGCCCATGCTGCCAGCGCACGCGAACCTGAAATTCGACCTCGACATCACTATCACCGACGACGCCATCCATAATGGCCATCCAGATGACCCGTCGCAGTACCGGTTGGATTGGGAATACCCGTTGCCGGTCGCCTACGATTCATTGAAGGGCGTTACCGATTCCAGCGGCAATGCCAAGGTCTATGTGATTGAGGACGGTGGCCAGACAGTAGGCGCCATGAAGGTCGTGAAAGGCTCTAATAGCAACGCTGCGCTGCAGGTCTCCTATGACCGTACCTATGTTAAGGACAACAACAAACACACCGGTTTCTTTTTCAGGTACACCGCCGATGCCGACTGGAAGGCAGACAGTCTTGACGACGAGCGCAAACAATCATGGGAGTTCCCCGGCGTCAGCACAGTGATCACTGTACAGCGCGAACCGTGGGGCGTCACCGGGCAGAAAAGCTGCACAAAACCCGATGTCGCCAGCCTGACATCCACGTGCACCGTGACGCTCAACGCCGAAGGCGATATCGACAATTTCGAATTCTCCGATACGCCGCAGGACGCGTTGACGATCACGAGCGATTTTTCGATGACGATGAACAATGTGCAGGAATCATGGACGCCATCCTTCATCTATGGAAAAGATGGTTCTGGGCGTGTGGCAAACGTGTCATTGGACCAATCGTCACTGCCGCAGCATGGGGATCCCGCAACGCCGTACCTGCCCAAAGGCACATACACGATAACCTATGCAACGCAGATAGATACAGAACGTGCCGAGACGAAGCCCAATGACTCCCACCATTACGCGAATGCCGGCAACACCGCGACATGGAGGTGGAAAGACCATGATGAAGTGAGCAGCACGGTCGAGACGGAAGTGCCCTCCGCCCATTACAACTGGGTACAGAAAAACGGCAACTGGGAATACGATCAGAACGGCAGTAAACGCATCCGGTGGGAGGTGCGGATCAACACCGCCAGCGACAAATTCGATCTGAGCACCTACAAGTTCGTCGATACTCTGCACGAGGGGCATGCATATGACAAAGAAGCAGGTGTGACCGTCAACTACGACTGGCAGGAGCCACAGCGGGTTGACAATGTGGAGGATTCGGGATTTGCCTACAATGCCGATCACACAGGATTCACCTTCCAGTTCCCCGACAATGCGGGGAAGAAGACCTGCTCGATTGTGTATTACACGACGGTGTCGGATCTCAATATTTTGGAACTGAAGAACACAGGTGTACTCCAATGCAAGGAGGGTAACTGCGCTCCGCAGCCAGGGGGCCCTGTTGATGCGGTGGTACGCGACAAGTTCGACGATAAGCTGCTGACGAAGACATCGACCAAACCGGAGAACGGATATGAGGAGGTCGCGGGCGGTGTCTACAAGGTGCCGTGGCAGATTGATTTCGATCCCAAAGGCCGTACAGACATCACCGATCTGTTCCTGTACGAGGACTGGGTGCACGGCAATTCGGATGGCAATACGCAACATATGTGGTACAGCAAGGATTATCTCGATCTGCAGCTTCAGGAACAGGGCGAAGACGGGAAATGGATTGTCATTGACCCTGCCGGATATACAGTGGTCGAGGCGAACAGGAACAACCCCGATGGAGGGTGTACGCAGGAGACCCGCGATGACCGTGCGGATGTCTGCTATGCCGCCGATGCCCGCGAACTGCCCGGCGGGACGGATTATCCCAGCGGCTGGTACCACGATGGCGGACGCAACTCCGTGGACACCTATGGCAACCATGACGGTGCGCCGGCCTTCCGCGTTGTGTTCAAAAATCGCGAACGGCGTTTCACGAAGAAGCTGCGCATCACCTACAACACGCTGTGCGACGGCGCTCCGGACAAGTACCATAATTACGCGAAGTTCATGTACAAGATCAATGGAACACCGCACTACGAGGTCCCCCAAACGGATGTCGAGTTCGCATTGGGCAACACGGCGGGCAAGATGGTCCGCGCCAACAACGATGGCGGTCTCGGGTGGAAAGACAGCGCCGTTGCCGAGCAGGTGCCGGATCCCGATCCCAACCATCCTGGGCAAACAATGGATGGGTGGACAGCGCATTGGCGTGTCTGGTCCAACGGCGTGAAATCATGGTGGTTCTGTGATTGGCTCACCGATCCGAATGGACAACGGATCGTGGGGCCGAATGGCAAACCCTACAAGGTCGATATTCCGGGCATGAACGGCATCAAGGACCTGTCAGAGGTCCAGCAGATCACGGTCACTGATACATTGCCTTCGGACAAATGGCATCTGAACACCAACAAGCCCGTATTCGGTTGGTTCGTGTCGATGCCTGATCCCGTCACGCTGAACATCGACGATGGCAGGGGAGGGACAAAGGCGGTCAACGCGTGGCCTACCGAGTGGAACGAACGCACCAAGAACGACGAGGCTGCCGAACAGTGGCACGTGTTCAACATCACGCAGAATGGAACCTGCGAAGATAAGGAAGGCGTGAGTGGGACGTGCGCCACATACAGCAAGAGCGATGGCCAGATCATCTTCACCATTCCCAATGACGGTATGCTGTCCAATTGGGATTTTAGAGGCGATCCCAAGAATGAGGACGTCGAACTGACGGGAATCAAAGGCAAGAATCCGACGACGGGTGCCGATGAATCGCAAATTCCGGTGCAAGGACATTCGATCGTCGTGCTCGAATTTGACACGTTCATTACGCAGGAGGACGCCAAGCTCGCCGACAACAGCACACAACAGGTGACCAACCGCATCAATTTCAATCTGGGCGATCCGCAAAGCTACGCGGCTTCCGGCACCACGACGATCGCCAAGGGCGACAATGTGCGGTTGAACAAGTGGGGGCAGTCCTTGAGCGACAACAAGATCCTGTACACCGTCGACGTTGATACCAAGAAGATACGGGACAACCGCGGGTATGATTTCAAGGCAGGTGAGTGGCTGACGCTCGACGACCAATTGGGGTCCCCGAATGCGGAATATGTGCGCAGTTCGTTCGAGTTGAAGATCGATGACCACAAACTGGGTGCCGAATATCTGAACCTGCAGTTCGGCACCCATAATGGCACCGAGACAGTGACGGCCCGCATCCGGGGAGACGCACAGTTGAACGCGGATAGGAATCTGAACACCGCCAATGTATGGCTGCGGTACGAGGTTCGGGTCAAAGGCGTGATCGGTCAACAGCTCCAGATCGGCAACACAGCCAAGATGAAAGGCTCCAGCAACAGCGCAGCCAACACCACCCAGTACATCACCATCGCTAAATCCTCAGCCGATATGGGCGCCAAGGGTGCGACCGTGCTGACCAAGGTAGATGGCAGCGGAGATGGCACAGCGCGTCTGCCAGGGGCACAGTTCGAGGTCTGCGAAGTGAATACCGGTCAACCGGCTTCCATGGCTTATGGCATCGGTGGCGACGGCGCCAAGCGGAAGCCTTGGACCTGTAGCGGTGCATCCAGCACGGCGACCACGAACCAAAATGGCCGCATCGAATTCATGTCGACGAATCCCGACAGCGCGAGCAGTGCTGCCAGCAACCAAGTCACCGGTCTCAAGGTCCACACGCTGTATGTGGCATGGGAGACGAAAGCCCCGAATGGGTACCTTCTGGATGATGCGCCACATTACTTCTATATCGCCGATGACTCGAATGCGGGTACAGGCGGCCAGACGTCGAATCTGGATCGTCTACGGCAGTATGTGGTCGACAATGCACTGGTCGTCACGAGCTCCAGCTTCACGGTGGGTGACCTGCCCGACCCCACGGTCACATTGCCCTCCGCAGGTGGGCGCGGCATGCATCTCATGGCGCTCGGCCTCGCCGTGGTCGCATCCGGCCGAGGGGCGAAAGGCCGTCACGCCGCATAGTGCATAGGCGCCGTTCCTGTGGGCGGTTCAGTCATTCGAGATATTTTTCGAAAATCACGCAGCAGTCCGTTTTCACCGCGTGTCGCGCCGGTGGGTGCGACTAATGTGGCCGTGTCCGGCACACACATCGGCATAGGCGAACAGGCGCATAGGCGCACGCCGAACCGGCCATGTGCACGGGCACGGCTTCGCAGTGGCGGCGGCGCGCGGCACGTATGGCAGCGTCCGCGCGCGCAACGGACCGTGAAGACAGCGAGGGGCCAGCGGCGGCACAGGCCGGCGCGGCGACCCCGACCACAACAAGTCAATCGACGAACATCCCACCCCAACCCGGCCGCGGGCGGAAGGAATCAAGCCGTGACGCAAAACGGCGCGACGACCGCACGCGGGACACACCGTGAGCAGAAAGGAGCGGCACACCATGGCCTCCAATCACACCAACGGCGTCCACGACGTCGTCCATCGCATCTTCGGCGGGTACGCCGAACTTCTCCGTATTCCACACACCGCGCGTTTTGCCGTTGGATCGGTCATCGCGTGCATGCCGTTCCCGATGGTCGGCATGACGATGACGATCATGACGCAGCAATACTACGGCAATTACGCGCTCGCCGGCGCGCTGACCGCCGTGCAGGCGATCGCCGGCGCCGTGCTGAGCCCCGTGCTGGGCACGCTCGTCGACCGCTTCGGCCAGCGCGCCGTCTCCATCCCGACGATCGTCGTGTGGATGGTGGCCGCCACGTCGTTCGTCTCGTGCGTGCTCGCGCATGCCAACCCAGTGGTGCTGTACTGCATTGTGCCGTTCCTGGCCGCCGTGCCGCCGTGGGGCGCGATGAGCCGCGCGCGCTGGACGTACCTGATGGGCAACGACCGCCAAGGCGTCAACCGCGCGCTGTCGCTTTCGGGCGTGTTCGACGAGGCGATGTGGGTCGTGGGCAATCCGCTCGCCTCCACGCTCGCCGTCATCTCCGGTGTGCTCTCGTTCTCCGTGACGGGCCTGTGCGTGCTCATCGGCGCGCTGATGTTCCTCACCGAGTTCACCACATGCCCGCCGAGCCAGACACAGCTCGCGCGCGAGGCCGGCCTGACGCGCAAGGAGTTCCGTGCGCGCGAAGACGAGCAGGCGCGACTGATGCGCGCGCAGAGCGCCGCGGACGACGCGCGCGTGCGCGCCAAGTCCGAAGGGCTCGATGATGCGGCCGTGCAGCAGGCCGCGCGCGAGGCCTACGACCGCGCGATGAGCGGCAAGAAAGACTCGATCTGGGGCCCGGGCCTGATCGCCGTGTGCGTCACATGGTTCGGTCTGGGCGCGTTCCAGTCGGCCGCCGGCATCTCGATCGTCGCGTTCGCCACCGAAGCGAACATGAAACAGTACACCGGCTTCGTGTTCGCGTGCTTCTCGGTGAGCTCGCTCGCCGGCGCGCTGCTGTACGGCGCGAAGAACTGGACGATTCCGCTGTGGAAGCGCTTCTACGTGTGCCTGGCCGTGGTGAATCTGGGCATCGGCTCGTTCCTGTTCGCCAAACACCTGTGGGTGATCATGGTGATCTACCTGATCATCGGCGTCTGCCAGTCGCCCACGTGGATCAACGGCAACCAGCTCATGCTGCACCTCGTGCCGCAGACGCGTTTCACCGAAGGCATGGCGTGGATGGGCGCGATGAACGCGATCGGCGGGTCCGCGGGCTCCGCGATCGCCGGCGTGTTCATCGACCGCAACGGCTCGCACGGCGGGTTCATGGTCGTCACCGCGCTCGCGCTCGTCTCGCTCGCGATCGCACTGCTCGGCTTCAAACAGATCAAGACGAGCACCGAGACTCCCGTGCTCACCGAGATCAGCGCGTGATCGCGCGCGTGCGTGCACGTCCGGTTCGCGCGCCACAATGGACAGCATGACTGACACCGATGCTGCAAAGATCATCCAACCCGAAGATTCCGTGGAAGACATGAAGGAGCGCGAGCATGTGAAGCCGGAGCTGCCGGACGACGTGCGCGTGCGGTTCTGCCCTTCGCCCACGGGCATCCCGCACGTGGGCATGGTGCGCACGGCCCTGTTCAACTGGGCCGAGGCGCGCCACACCGGCGGCACGTTCGTGTTCCGCATCGAAGACACCGATGCGCAGCGCGACTCCGAAGAGAGCTTCAACCAGATCATCGATGCGCTCAAGTGGCTCGGGCTCGACTGGGACGAGGGCATTGAGGTGGGCGGCCCGCACGGCCCGTACCGCCAGTCCGAGCGCGGGCCGATCTACCAGAAGGTCGCGCAGCAGCTGCTCGACGCGGGCTACGCGTACGAGTCGTTCTCCACGCCCGAAGAGATCGAGGCGCGCAATGTGGCGGCCGGGCGGCCCAAGGCGTTCGGTTACGACGGCTACGACTGCAACCTGACCGAGGAGCAGAAGGCCGCGTTCCGCGCCGAGGGGCGCCAGCCCGCGCTGCGCATCAAGATGCCCAGCGAAGACATTACGTTCAACGACCTGATCCGCGGTGAGATCACGTTCAAGGCCGGTTCCGTGCCGGACTATGTGATCGTGCGCCCGAACGGCGATCCGCTGTACACGCTCACGAACCCGGTCGATGACGCGCTCATGGACATCAACGTGGTGCTGCGCGGCGAGGACCTGCTGAGCTCCACCCCGCGCCAGATCGTGCTCTACCGCTACCTCATGGAACTGGGCGTGGCCAAGCAGATGCCGCTGTTCGGCCACATGCCGTACGTGATGGGCCAGGGCAACAAGAAGCTCTCCAAGCGCGACCCGGAGTCGAACCTGTTCCTGCACCGCGACCATGGCTTCATCAAGGAGGGCCTGCTCAACTACCTGGCGCTGCTGGGCTGGTCGATCGCGCCCGACAATGACATCTTCTCGATGGACGAGATGGTCAAGGCGTTCGACGTGCGCGACGTGAAGGCCAACCCGGCTCGCTTCGACATCGACAAGGCGGTCTCGATCAACGCGGAGCACATCCGCATGCTCGAACCGCAGGACTTCCTGAACCGCTCGGTGCCGTACCTGTTCCGTGACGGCGTCGTCTCCGCCGAACGCTGGGATGAGCTCACCGACCGCGAGCGCAGCGTGCTCACCGCCGCCGCGCCGCTCGTGCAGCCGCGCGTGCGCCTGCTCGGCGAGGTGGCCGGCATGGCCGGCTCGCTGCTGTCGACAAGCGAGTACATCGCGCCGGAGGCCGACGCGAAGAAGCAGCTCAAGGCCACGGCGGGCGAGGTGCTCGACGCCGCGATCGCCGCGCTCGACGTGGTGCCGGAAGCGGACTGGACGACCGACAATCTGCACGAGACGCTCAACAAGGCGCTGATCGAAGACGCCGGCTACAAGCCGCGCGTGGCGTTCGGGCCGGTGCGTGTGGCGATGTCCGGCCGCCGCGTCTCGCCGCCGCTCTTCGAATCGATGGAGATTATCGGCAAGCCGGTTTCGATGGCCCGCCTGCGCAACCTGCGCGAGCATCTGGCTGAGATTCAGGCCGCCTGAAGCGCGGAATGAAGCCCGACACGCCGTGATTTGCGCTGATAGGCGCTTATGTGTATATTTTCTATCTGTTGCTTCACGGAGCAACAGATGATGCCCCCATCGTCTAGCGGTCTAGGACTACGCCCTCTCACGGCGCCAACACCGGTTCAAATCCGGTTGGGGGTACGAAGTTCATCATCTTCGGTGATGGACCTGCCAATTGGGATGTGGTGTAATTGGCAACACAGCTGATTCTGGTTCAGCCATTCTTGGTTCGAGTCCAGGCATCCCAGCCAACGAGCCCTCGCTACGGCGGGGGTTTTTGTTTTCCGCGGAGATTGTGCATTGCACGGATGCGTGCATTACTGTGGGAACTATGAGTGAGCGAGAACAGAGCAATGCGGTCGACCGCGGGGAGCAGCCGCGGCCGTTGTCTGTGTCGGCGCGTCTGGGGCGCCTGCAGTTCCATCGTTCGGGGAAATTCCGTGTGTTGCAGTTGGCTGATGTGCAGGATGGCCCACGCGTCTCAAAAGACACGATCCGCCTGATCACCGCGGCGGTCGAGACCTCGCGGCCCGACCTCGTGGTCTTCTCGGGCAATCAGATCGCCGGGTATGACCCCGCCTATGCGGAGACGTATTGCAAGCGCCACTGGAAGACGCCGGCGCTCACCCAGCGGCGCGAACTCGCGCTCTCGCACACACGGCAGCTGGTGCGCGCGTCGATCGGGCAGTGCGTGCAGCCACTCATCGATGCGGGTGTGCCGTGGGCGGTCACATACGGCAACCATGATTTTCAATGCGGGCTGAGCAATGCGCAGCTCGACGAGCTCTACCGCGAGTTCGACGGCTGCGTCAACCCGCCCGCTCCGCCGGCGGACGGCGCCGTGTGCGTGCCGGAGCGCGTGGCCGCATTGCCGCGCGAGACGGTGTTCGCGTGCGAGCCGGGCACGTTCGCGCTGCCGGTCGCGAACGAGCGCGGAGCCACGGTGCTCGGCATCGTGCTCGTGGATTCGGGCGATTACGCGCCGACAGGCGGGTACGGCGCGCCGAGCCCGCGCGCGTTGCGCTTTCTGCGGCAGGTGCCGGCGCAGCTGGGGCAGGGCGTGCGGTCGATGGTGTTCCAGCACACGGCGCTGCCGCAGTATTACCGTCTGCTCAAGCCGGTCGCGTCCACCGCGGCGCATGCGGTGGAAGGCTACCGCATGTTTTCGGGGCAGTACTATGTGCTCGACGAGCGCGCGACCGAACCCGGCGGGTACTTGGGCGAAGGCGTGAGCAGCCCGGATGACGACAGCGGCGAATTCGCGATCCTCACCGGTACCGGCGCCTACTGCGCGATCGCCACCGGGCACGACCACCGCAACGCATTTGTGGGGCAGTCAGGTGGGCTGGCGATGGTGGCCAGCCCAACATGTGGATTCGGGTCGTATGGGCCGATCCCCGAGCGGCGCGCGGCGCGCCTGTTCGAATTCGACATCCGGCACCCCTACAACCCGCGCACGCAGCTGCTCGAGTTCGGGCGGCTCGTGGGCAAGCCGAGCGCGAAGAAGGCGTATGTGTACGGCATGACGGCGGCGTCGAAGTCGCAGAGCGAAGGCGTGCACCTGCTGCACAAGCCCAACGCCTTCAGCCGCTTCGTGCATGCCGCCGCCAAAACCATCCTCGGCAAGTAGCCGCCGGCCGTCTGTGGCAATCGGCCGTTACGGGTAGTGCCTTCTTTGCTACGGGTAGTGCTTTTCCTGCCATGTTCCGAGTAGAAATGGCGGAATATGGCCATTTTTGAATGGGGGTGCGGCCGTGGAACACTACCCGTAACACAAAAGGCACTACCCGTAGCAAATATGGGTAGTGCCTTGAAAGATACGCAGTGCGCACACGGTTGGTACGTGGTGCGCACACGTTACGCATGCGGGTCAGCGGCTGGCGCTGGCCTTGATCAGGGCGTCGGTCAGGTATTTGCCGGCACCCATGACGAGCGGGGCATAGCGGTGGCCGGGGTTCGAGCCCATGCGGCCGCTCGGGCCCGAGATGGAGATCGCGGCGATCACCTGGCCGGAGGCGTTGCGGATCGGCGCGGAGATCGAGCACACGCCCTCGTCGCGTTCGTTGATCGCCTCGGCCCAGCCGCGCTTGCGCACGGCGGCGAGCTTCGCCGACGAGAAGCGCGCGTGGCGCAAGCCCTGGTGCAGGCGGTCGGAATCCTCCCACGCGAGCAGGATCTGCGCGGCGGAACCGGCCTCCATCGACAGCATGGCGCCCACGGGAATCGAGTCGCGCAGCCCGCTCGCGCGCTCCACGGCGGCGATGCACACGCGCTGTTCGCCTTGGCGGCGGTAGATCTGCGCGGATTCGCCCGTGCGGTCGAGCAGGGTCTGCAGGATCGGGCCGGCGGCGGCGAGCAGGCGGTCTTCGCCTGCGGCGGCCGCGAGCTCGGCGAAGCGCGAGCCGAGCACGAAGCGTCCGTGCTGGTCGCGCAGCACAAAGCGGTGGCGTTCGAGTGCGATCGCCAGACGGTGCGCGGTGGGGCGTGCGAGCTTCGTGGCGGTCACGAGCTGGCCGAGCGTGGCGGGGCCGGACTCGAGCGCGTCGAGGATCTTGACCGTCTTGTCGAGCACCCCCACGCCGGAGTGGATCTCGTTGTCGGCCGGTTGTGCCGCTTCCGCTGGGGAAGCAGCGGGGGACCCAGCGTCGATGCGCTGTTTGGATTCTGCGGAAAGCGTATTTGAAGTCATGGTTGAATTATGCCATCTCACATTCTGAAACGCAAAAGCGAGGCGTCTAAAACTCGTGTCCTAGGTGTCGGAACCGTGCCGCTACACCGTTGAAATCGTTGTCATTCCAACGGTTGCGCAGTGCAACATTTCTCCATCAAACTTCTACATCTCACATACCGGCATATTGCGGAAGTCTTGACTAATCAACCCATACGCTATATGGACGTGAACAACGCAGGGCCGGGCAACGGCATCGCCACACACGCTCCTGCGCCTTTGAATACTCTGAGGAGGATCCACCTATGGGAATGACGTTGGCCGAGAAAGTCTGGGCTGATCATTTGGTCCGTAAGGGTGACGATGGTGCTCCAGATCTGCTGTACATCGACCTGATGCTCATGCACGAGGTGACGAGCCCGCAGGCGTTCGAAGGCCTGCGACTCGCCGGCCGCACCCCGCGCCACGTGGACCAGCTCATCGCCACCGAAGATCACAACACGCCCACAGTCGATATCGACAGGCCGAACCCGGACGAGACAAGCGCCACCCAGCTGAGCACGCTCGAAAAGAACTGCCGTGAGTTCGGCGTGCGCCTGCACCCGCTCGGCGACGCGGACCAGGGCATCGTGCACGCCTTCGCGCCGATGCTCGGACTCACACAGCCCGGCATGACGATCGTGTGCGGCGACTCACACACCTCGACCCATGGCGCGTTCGGCGCGCTCGCCTTTGGCATCGGCACCTCCGAAGTGGAGCATGTGATGGCCACGCAGACGCTGAGCCTCAAGCCGTTCAAGACCATGGCCATCAACATCGAAGGCGACCTGCCCGAAGACGTGAGCGCCAAAGACATCATCCTGGCGATCATCGCGAAGATCGGCACCGGCGGCGGCCAAGGCTACGTGCTCGAGTACCGCGGCAAGGCCATCGAGAGCCTTTCGATGGACGCGCGCATGACGATCTGCAACATGAGCATCGAAGCGGGCGCGCGCGCCGGCATGATCGCGCCCGACGAGACGACCTTCGCATACCTCAAGGGCCGCCCGCACGCGCCGCAGGGCGAGCTGTGGGACCAGGCGGTCGAATACTGGAAGACGCTCAGGACCGACGACGACGCCGTGTTCGACGCCGAGGTGACGCTGCGCGCCGGGGACCTGGAGCCCTTTGTCACGTGGGGCACCAACCCCGGCCAGGGCCTACCGATCTCCGCGAGCATCCCCGCGCCCGAAGACTTCGCCGACGCAACCGAACGCGCCGCCGCCGAGCGCGCGCTCGCCTACATGGGACTCGAGCCGGGCACGCCGATCCGCGACATCCCGGTGGACACCGTGTTCATTGGATCGTGCACGAACGGCCGCATCGAGGATCTGCGCATCGCCGCCGAGATCATGAAGGGCCGCAAGAAGGCGGATTCGATCCACCGCGTGCTCGTGGTGCCGGCGTCGTCACGCATCCGCCTGCAGGCGGAGGAAGAGGGCCTCGACCGCATCTTCACCGAATTCGGCGCGGAATGGCGCAACGCCGGCTGCTCGATGTGCCTGGGCATGAACCCGGACAAACTCGTGGTGGGCGAGCGCTCGATTTCCACGTCGAACCGCAATTTCGAAGGCCGCCAAGGCAAAGGCTCGCGCACGCACCTCGCGTCGCCGGCCGTGGCCGCGGCCACGGCGATTCGGGGCACGATCTCCACACCGGCCGACCTGTGAGCATGGCCCCGGCTTATCCAGACCGATTTTTGAACAGAGGATGTTGATTCAACGATGGAAAAACTCACCACACTCACCGGTACGGGCGTGCCGCTGCGCCGCTCGAACGTAGACACCGACCAGATCATTCCCGCCGTGTTCCTCAAGCGCGTGACGCGCACCGGCTTCGACGACGCGCTGTTCTACGCGTGGCGCCGCAATCCGGACTTCGTGCTCAACAAGCCGGAATACGCGGATGGCAAGATCCTGGTGGCCGGCCCCGACTTCGGCATCGGCTCGTCGCGCGAACACGCGGTGTGGGCGCTGCACGACTATGGCTTCCGCGTCGTCATCGCGCCGCGCTTCGCGGACATCTTCTACGGCAACACCGCCAAGAACGGCGTACTCGCCGCGATCATGCCGCAGGAGTCCGTGGAGCTGCTGTGGAAGCTGCTCGAAGAGGAGCCGGGCCGCCAGATGACGGTGAACCTCGAGGACCGCACCGTGACGTGCGGCGACGTGGTGCTGCCGTTCGAAGTGAATGACTACGTGCGCTGGCGCCTCATGAACGGCTACGACGATATCGACCTGACGCTGCAGCACGAAGACGACATCGCGGCCTATGAGAAGATGCGCGCCGAGCGCTTCCCGTTCAAGCCGAAGACGATCCCGGTGCTGCGCGAACCCGAGGCCGCCGTGGTCTCCGCCCGTGAACCCGAGGCGGCCGACTGGCCCGGCCCGATTGCCGAACGCTGAATCCACGTCGTAGCATGGGAGGCACCACCAGTAACGAACAAGGAGGCAGCATGGCTGATGCGATTGTGCTCATCACCACGGAAAGCGACATGGTGAGCGAGGCGGCGAAATGCATCGTCGAACTCGACGGCGTGCAGGACGTCTATTCGGTTGCGGGCGACGTGGATCTGGTGGCCGTGGTGTCCACCGACCACTTCGAGGACCTGACGAGTGTGATCCCCGAGGGGATCGCCAAGGTGGACGGCGTGGTCGGCACCCAGACCCTGATGGCCTTCCGCACCTACTCCCGGGAAGACGAGCAGGCCGCGTTCGACCTGGGCGGCGACTGATTCTAGGCGAAGCGCGAACAGCCGCCGCGGCGCGGTTCGGAAGCCTATCATCGCAACTAGTACACGGGCGTGCGCCGAGAGCACGCCCGCTTGGTGCCCGTCTGCACCCCGCGGACGGGCACAGCACTTGTAAGGAGTTGCCATGACCACCGTCGCCATCGTCGGCTGCACCCATGCCGGCACATTCGCCGCCACCTCGATCCTGCGCGAGCACCCCGATTGGAGCGTGCACGTATTCGAGCGCGGCGACACGCTTTCGTTCCTTTCGTGCGGCATCGCGCTGTGGGTGGGCGACCATGTGTCCGACCCGCGTAAGATGTTCTATTCCTCGCCCGCCGAACTCGAGAAGCTCGGCGCCACGATGCACATGCGCACCGACGTGACCGACATCGACGTGGCTGGCAAGACGCTTGAGTTTCGCAGTCTGGAGACCGGCGACTCGCAGACGCTGCAGTTCGACAAGCTCGTGGTCACCACCGGTTCGCGCCCGGTGGTGCCGTCTATCCCCGGCATCGAATCCGACCGCGTGCAGCTGTGCAAGAACTGGGACAACGCGGTGCAGATCAAGGAGCGCGCGCACGACGCGAAATCGGTCGTGGTGATCGGCGCCGGCTACATCGGCGCCGAACTGGCCGAACAGTTCAGCACGATCGGCGTGGAGACGACGCTCATCGACGCCGCCGACCGCGTGCTCGCCAACAATTTCGACAAGCTCATCACCGACCAGGTGGAGGAGCGCTACCGCAAGCACGGCGTGACGCTCGCGCTCGGCGAGAAGGTGACCGCGTTCACCGACAACGCCGACGGCACGGTGACCGTGACCACGACTGGAGGCGCCTACACCGCGCAGTTCGCCGTGCTCGCCGTCGGGTTCCTGCCGAACACCGACCTGGTGTGCGGTCAGGTGGACACGCTCGCCAACGGCGCGATCATCACGAACGAGTACATGCAGGCTTCGGTGCCGTACGTGTACGCCGCCGGCGACAGCGCCACCGTGCGCTACAACCCGACGGGCGAGCTCGACTACATTCCGCTCGCCACGAACGCCGTGCGCCAGAGCACGCTGATCGGCCTGAACATCGACACACCGACGCGCACATACATGGGCACGCAGGCCACGAGCGCCGTGCAGCTCTACGATCTTTCGCTCGCGGCGAGCGGCCTGACGCAAGCCGGTGCCGACCGCCGCGGCATGGACGTGCGCTCGACCGAACTCGTGGAGGATTACCGCCCGGCGTTCATGCTCTCCACCGCGCCGGTCACGTCGATCCTGAGCTGGGACCCGCAGACACGGCTCGTCAAGGGCGCGCAGTTCTGCTCGACCGCGGACATCTCGGGCGCGGCGAACACGGTGAGCGTGGCCATCCAAGCCGGGTTCACGATCGACATGTTGGCGAACGTGGACTTCCTGTTCCAGCCGAACTTCGACCAGCCCGTCTACTACGTGGGCGCGGTGGCCGCGAAAGCCGTGGCCGAGCAGGGCGCCTGACGCCCGCCCGTGGCGCGCGCCGGCACCTCACACGCGCCACGCATATTACATGCCTTATGGCAAACTGGTTGCCTGACATCGCCGCCGGACGGACTGCCGGCGCGGCGCGGCGCGGAAATAAAACCGCGCGCCCGACTGTAGAGATAACCAGACAATCAGACTCGGCCCACACGCGGCACCGGACCATGCGCCGGCGCCGCGCATTGTGTGCACCACTGGCGAAAGAGGATAGACGTGGTCGAAACAACAGATGACGTGCTGCATGTTGTGGGCGGCAAGCCGCTCAACGGCACCATCAAGGTGCGCGGCGCCAAGAACTTCGTGAGCAAGGCCATGGTGGCGGCGCTGCTGGCGCCCGGCACGTCGGTGCTGAAGAACGTGCCCGAGATCCGCGACGTGCACGTGGTCTCCGACCTGCTGCGCCTGCATGGCGTGGACGTGGACGTGAACGGCGACGACGGCATTGTGACGATCGACGCGAAGAACGTGCAGCTCGCCGACGTGGCCGACGTGGACACGCTCTCCGGCTCGAGCCGTATCCCGATCCTGTTCTCCGGACCGCTGCTGCACCGTTTGGGCGAGGCGTTCATCCCCGCGCTCGGCGGCTGCAACATCGGCGGCCGCCCGATCGACTTCCACTTGGAGACGCTGCGCAAGCTCGGCGCGGACGTGGACAAGGAGCATAAGGACGGCATCCACATCACCGCCCCCAACGGCCTGCACGGCGCGAAGATCCATCTGCCGTACCCGTCCGTCGGCGCCACCGAGCAGACGCTGCTCGCGGCCGTGCTGGCCGACGGCAAGACCGAGCTTTCCGGCGCCGCCACCGAACCCGAGATCATGGATCTGGTGGCCGTGCTGCAGAAGATGGGCGCGATCATCTCGGTGGATGTGGACCGCACATTCCGCATCGAAGGCGTCAAGGAGCTCAAGGGCTACACGCACACCGCGCTCACCGACCGCATTGAGGCGGCGAGCTGGGCTTCGGCAGCGCTCGCCACGCATGGCGACGTGTTCGTGAAGGGCGCCACGCAGCCTGAGATGATGACGTTCCTCAATGTGTTCCGCAAGATCGGCGGCGAGTTCGACATCACCGACAAGGGCATCCGCTTCTGGCACCCGGGCGGCGACCTCAAGCCCGTGGCGATCGAGACCGACGTGCACCCCGGCTTCATGACCGACTGGCAGCAGCCGCTTGTCGTAGCGCTGACCCAGGCGAACGGCCTGAGCATCGTGCATGAGACGGTGTACGAGAACCGCTTCGGCTTCACCAAGCCGCTCACGCAGATGGGCGCCACGATCCAGCTGTACCGCGAGTGCCTCGGATCGCTGCCGTGCCGCTTCCAGCAGCGCAACTACAAGCATTCCGCGGTGATCTTCGGGCCCACGCCGCTTGAAGGCCGCGACATCGACGTGCCGGACCTGCGCGGCGGCTTCAGCCACCTGATCGCCGCGTTGACGGCGAACGGCCCGTCCGATGTGCGCGGCATCAGCCTCATCGACCGTGGTTACGCCGATTTCCGCGGCAAGCTCACCGCGCTCGGCGCGCAGATCGACTGATTCGACGCCCCCTGATTTCCATGCGGCCCATTGTGCCGCGCCGCCCGGGCATGTACCGGCGGTGCGGCACAATGGGCCGCATGGCATCCAAAGGAAAACCGTCGCCGCGCTCCGCGGTCAGACCGCTCAGTGACGCGCAGGTCGCCAGGCTCGCGGCACAATACGACCTCGTGGACCCGACCCGCCCGTACCCGACCGGGCGCATCGAGCCGAACGAGCAGGAGATCAACGAGCAGAACCCCAAGCTCACCGGGCGCCTGATGGAGGGCTGCGCCAAGGTGCTGCGCGCCAGCTGCCGGCTGCGCGCATGGGGCCTGGAGAACGTGCCGGTGGACGGCCCGTACATCACCGCCGCCACCCATGTGACGCAGTTCGACGTGTTCGTGCCGATGATTGCGATGTTCGAAATGGGCCGGCGCCCGCGGTACATGGCCAAGGCCGAGATGGGCACATGGCCGATCATAGGAAAATGGTTCCGTGCCGTCGGCATGCAGCCGGTCCCGCGGCGCAGCGGCAAGGCGCGCCAGATCGAAGAGGAGTCGATCTCGATCCTGACCGGCGGCCGCCCCCTGACGATCTGGCCCGAAGGCACCGTGACGCGCGACCCGCAGAAATGGCCGATGAGCATGAAGAACGGAGTGGGGTTCATCGCCCTCGAGGCCTCCCGCCGGCTTGGCCGGCAGATCCCGCTGTACTGCGCCGTCACATGGGGTGCGGCGAGCATCAATCATTTCTGGCCATGGCCGCGCAAGAACGTCGTCATGTGCTACGACGTGCGCCTCGATTACAGCGACCTGCTCGAAGACGTGGACGACTGGGGCCCCGAGCCGCCGGTCGAATACGCGAACGAGCTGGCGCGGCGCATCCGCGTGCGCATGAAGAACGTGATGGCCAACATCCGCGGCGAGCAGCCGCCGAGGGGCTTCTTCGACTACCGGATCATGAAGGAAGTGCCCGAGACGGAGCCGTTCGCCGACCCGCACCAGGTGGATGCGCGTGCGCTCGCGCACGCCCAGCCAAGAGCATAATCACGCGCAGCCTGCGCAAAAGGGCCAACAATAGAAACCAGTGCATCGCCGCCCACCGTATGCGCGGCGGCACGGCTGAATAAAAGGAGCAGAATATGGCGAATATTACGGTATTGGGCGCCGGCGCATGGGGCACGGCATTCGGTCAGGTGCTTGCGGACGCCGGCAACGATGTGATGATGTGGGCGATCGAGCCGGACATCGTCAAGGCGATCCAGACCGAGCACCGAAATCCGGTTCGCCTGCCGAGCGTGGAAAAGCTGCCCGACTCGATGACCGCGACCGGCGACCGCGCCGAAGCCGTGGCGCACGCCGACGTGGTCGTGGTGGCAATCGCCGCGCAGTTCGCACGCCAGGCGCTCGAGGAGTTTAACGGCCTGATCCCCGACGAGGCCGTGGTCGTCTCGCTGATGAAGGGCATTGAACAGAAGACCGGCAAGCGCATGGACCAAGTGGTCACCGAGGCGCTCGACCTGCCCGCCGACCGGTTCGTGGCCATCTCCGGCCCGAACCTGAGCAAGCAGATCGCCGCGCGCGAACCCGCCGCCGCCGTGGTCGGCTGCACCGACATCGATGTGGCGCGCCGTGTGGCCAAGCTGTGCACGACCGACTACTTCAAGACCTTCATCACCGCCGACGTGATCGGCTTGGAACTGTGCGGGTCGCTCAAGAATGTGGTGGCGCTCGCCGTGGGTATGGCGCATGGCGCGGGCTTCGGCGAGAACACGGCCGCGATGATCGAGACGCGCGGCCTGACCGAGATCAAGGACGTCGGCACCGGCGCCGGCGCGCTCCCCGAGACCTTCTATGGCCTGGCCGGCGTGGGCGACCTGATCGCCACATGCGGATCGCCGCTTTCGCGCAACTACACCTTCGGCTACAACCTGGGCAAGGGCATGAGCGTGGAGGAAGCCACGAAGGCGAGCAACGGCGTGGCCGAAGGCGTCGCCACGGCGAGCGCCGTGGTGGACCTCGGCGAACGGTACCATGTGCCCACGCCGCTTGCTAAGGCGGTGACGCGCCTGCTCGATGACGGCATCTCGTTCAAGCAGATGATCGCCGAGATGTTCCCCGCCGACGTGACGGTGGAGTGACGCCGTTCGCCGCGTGCGCGCGGGGACTGCGCGCGCGGCGAAAGGCAAGCCTTGCGGTACGCTGGGAGCCATTGAGCACCCTGTTTTTGCCGGAAGGGACGAACTGAATCATGGCACAACTCACGCGCGTGGCCGTCATGTACGGCGGCAAGGCCGACGAACACCCGATTTCATGCATCTCCGTGGCGAGCGTGTTGCGCGCGCTCGATACGAGTCGCTTCGAGCCGGTGCTGATCGGCATCACGAAGCAGGGCGAATGGATCGTGGACGGTGAGGACCCGCGCCAGTGGGCGCTCGACAAGGGCCTGCCGCAAGTGGAGCGCACACCCGGCTCACGCAGCGTCGTGCTGAGCATCGGCGACGGCGGTGACGGTTTTTACGCGCGCAACGCCGACGGCACACTCGAATCCCTGGGGCATATCGACGTGGTGCTGCCGGTGCTGCACGGCCCGTACGGCGAAGACGGCACAATCCAGGGCCTGTTCGAGATGATGGGTGTGCCGTATGTGGGCTGTGGTGTGTTGGCGAGCGCCGCGGCGATGGATAAGCATTATACGAAGACGTTGCTCGCGGCCGCCGGCATCGCCGTGGCGCCCGGCGTGACGCTCGACACGCGCCTGTATGACGCGTCGGACCGCTTCGCCGCCGACGGCGAGCGTTTCCTGGATCTGGTGGACGAGGCGGGGTTGCAGTACCCGCTGTTCGTGAAGCCGTCGCGCGCCGGCTCGAGTTTCGGCGTAACGAAGGTGGAGCGCGTGGGCGACGCGGAGGAGCTCGCTGCCGCCGTGTATGAGGCGAGCCTGCACGACTGGCGTGTGATTGTGGAGCAGGGCATCGACGCACGCGAGATCGAGTGCGCGGTGCTGCGCCCGCGCGGCGAGGAGGAGCCGCGCGTCAGCCTGCCGGGCGAGATCGTGCTCGACCGCCGCGCGCAGGACGACGACCAGTTCTACGATTTCGACAGCAAATACATGGATGCGCAGGCGAGCCACGCCGAAGTGCCCGCGCATATTCCCGACGAGCTGATCGAGCGCGTGCGCGCGACGGCGTTGAAGGCGTTCCTGGCGATTGACGGCACCGGTCTGAGCCGTGTCGACACCTTTGTGACGCCGGGCGGCGACGTGCTTGTCAACGAGATCAACACAATGCCCGGATTCACGTCGATTTCGATGTACCCCAAGGCGTGGGACGCCACCGGCATTGCGTACACCGACCTGATCACCACACTGATTCTTGGCGCATTGCACCGCTGACTGCCCAACCAGCGGACGGCGTCTGGCACGGCAGGGGGCTTTCAGTACACTGGGAGGCACGTCGCGCGCGGCCGCATGTCGCTGTGCGGACCTCAAGGAAAGAGAGCAGTGATGACAACCCCAGAGAACCCGTACAACGGCAATCCGTACACGCCGGGCACCGGCCAGCCGGCCGACGAGACGCAGCAGTTCGGCCAGCCCGCACAGCAGCCCTACGGCCAGCCCGCACAGCAGCCGTATGGCGCGCCGCAGGCCGAACCCACGCAGGCCATGCCGGAATACGGGCAGATGCAGCCGAACCAGTATGCGGCGCAGGAACAGCCCACGCAGGCCTTCGACTACAGCCAGCAGGGCCAGCAGCCGTACGGCGGCCAGATCCCGCCGCAGATTCCGCCGCAGGAGCCGATGGCGGGCTATGGCGCGCCGCAGAACAACGACAAATGGAACGGCCTGGTGATCGCGGGCTTCGTGTGCGCGTTCCTGGTGCCGATCGTCGGTCTGATCCTGAGCATCATCGGCATGGTGCAGATCAACAAGAACGGCGGCAAGAGCAAGGGCATGGCCATCGCCGGCATCATCGTCTCGGTTGTGGTGATGGTGCTCAACGGCCTGCTCGTGTTCTCGATGGTCAACGCCGCCAACAGCGCCGTGCAGACGGCGATCACCGCGTCGCAGAGCCCATCGTCCTCGTCCTCCTCGCCGAGCACGACCGACCCGGACATCGACGACCTCGACAACGGCATCGACGATCTGGATGACAATCTGGACGACCTCGACAACGACGTGGACACGCTGCCGGAGGGCGTGACGCTCGAAGACCTGCTGAGCATGCCCACGTTCAAGGAGCAGATCGAACGGCAGACCACCGCAGGCATGCCCGACAACATGGACATGAAGGTCAGCGCCAAGGGCAACACGCTCACCTTCGACGCCACGATCAACGAATCGCTGACGGACGATCAGGTGGAGCAGGTGCGCAGCATGGCCGAGTCGGTGCTCGGCTCGCAGATGGAAGAGATCGCCGGCAATCTCAACAGCGAGCTCGGCACCGATGATGTGGTGGTGCACCTGACCATGAAACTCGCGGACGGCCAGACAATCGTCGACAAGGATTACACGGAGTGAGGCATAGCAGATGACCCAGCCAACCAACCCATACGGCGGTGAGCAGCCCCAGTACGGCGCGCCGCAGCAGCCACAGGCCCAACAGCCGAACCCGTACGCGCAGGAATACGGGTACGCGGGCCAGCAGCAGTACACCCAGCCGGGCTACGGGCAGGCGCCGCAGCAGCCGTACGGCCAGCAGCCCTACGGCCAGCAGCCCTACGGCCAGCAGCCCTACGGCCAGCCGTATGCGCAGCAGCCGGCGGCCTACCCGCAGGACCGCTGGAACGGCATGGCCATCGCCGGGTTCGTCTGCTCGTTCATCTTCAGCATCGTCGGCCTGGTGCTGAGCATCATCGGCTACAACCAGACCAAGAAGACGGGCGAGAAAGGCAAGGAGCTCGCGTTGGCGGGCATCATCATCTCCGGCCTGTCAATCGTCATGACCATCGTCATGATCATCGCGTTCGTGGTGATCGGCGTCAGTGTGGCGGGCGTGGCGCTCGACGAGATCGACGCCACCCGCAACTCCTACGCTTGCGACCCCTATGACGAGGTGTGCGACGACATCAAGGTGAAGACCGGCTACCACAGCGCCGCCGAGCTCGCCGCACGCGAGACGCCCGAGGTGTTGCTCGCCGGTCTCACGATTCGCTAGCCGAAAGCCCTGACCCATGACCATGCCCCCGCAGCAGCCACAGCGATTCCAGCCCCAACAGCCACAACGGCCGCCGACGCATTGGCCGCCGGTGCCGCCGATGGCCGCCATGCGGCCGGCGCCGGCGCCATCGCCATGGCAGGCTCGCATCACGGAGGCGAAGCGCGCCTATTCGCGCGCCGGCGCCGCCATCACGTTGATGCTCGTGGTGTGGGTGCTGCTGGCGCTGCTGCTGCAGGGGGCCGTGGCCGGCATGCTGCACACGCCACAGCTCTCCATGTGGCTGAGCGTGGTGATCTCGAGCGGCGTGCTGTACTGCATCGCGCTGCCGCTCGGGTTCATCGTGCTGCGCACCGAACCGATGCTCCCCACGCGCAGGTTCACGCTCAAACCTTCACGGTTCCTCATGTACCTGCTGATCGCGCTGCCGATCACCTACGCCGGCAACATCATCGGCATCGTGCTGTCCGCTCTGCTGTCGGGCGGCCAGGCGAGCAACCGCATCCTCGACATGACCGGCGGCTCGGATTGGGTCGTCAACATCGTTGCCGCGGTGCTGCTCGCGCCGATCGTGGAGGAATGGCTGTTCCGCAAACAGCTCATCGGACGCCTGCGCCGCTTCGGCGAACTGCCGGCGATCCTCGTCTCCGCGCTGTTCTTCGCGCTGTTCCACCTGAACCTCTTCCAGTTCTTTTACGCGTTCGGGCTGGGCGTGTTGTTCGGCTACGTCTACACGCGCACGAGCAAGCTGCGCTACACGGTGGTCCTGCATATGCTCATCAACGCCAACGGCGGCATCGTGGCCCCGTGGTTCATGAACCGGATGATGGCGGTGGTGGAGGCGCACCCCACGGCCGAGACGATCACCAACGAGCAGATGGGCGCGCTGCTGAGCGGTTTCGCCTATGCGTTCGTGCTGCTCGCCGCCACACTGGCCGGCCTCGTGCTGCTCATCGTGCGCTGGAAGCGCCGCGAATTCTACCTGGCGCCCGAGCAATTGCCGTGTGGGGCCACACGCCGCGCCGCGTTCGGCAATCCCGGCGTCATCACCTGCATCGTCGTCGGCACGCTCGGCACACTGCTCATGCTGTTCGCATGAGGTTATTTGCCGCTGCCGTCCGCATCGTTTTGCGTGGCGAGCACATCGCGCGCCTTGGCGTCGCCGCTCGCCACGAGGTCGGTGAACAGGTCCGATGAGCTCACCGACCGCGTCACGGCGTCGATGAGCTGCGCCTGCGAGGCGTGCGGTTTGGCGTAGGCGATGATGTTGCCGGTCACGCCGGCGGGCGAAAAGCCGGTCAGGCGCACGATCGGAGGGGATTGGGGATCCATCAGGCCGTGCGCGGACTGGTCGATCTTCGACAGCAGTTCGTTCGTCAGGCGCGCCGTGTCCACGTTCGGTTTGGCGGTGAAGGGGATGGTAACGCTCGCCTCGTTGTGCGGATCGAGCTTTTCGAGCAGCGTGGTGTTCAGCACCGAGTTCGGGATCATCATCAGGTTGCCGTCGCGCTCGCGCACCACGGTCTGCCGCCATGTGACGTCCTGCACTTCGCCCGTGATGCCCGATATGCGTACCATGTCGCCCGGCTGCAGCACATGCGAGAACATGAGCTGGAACCCGCCGATCGTGTTGGCGATCGAATCCTTGAGGCCGAGCGAGACGGCGAACCCGCCGATGCCGAGCGCCGTGAACAGCGTCATCGGATTGACGCCAAACACCGGTTTGAGCACGATTGTGACGGCGATGACCCAGATCAGCACGCGCGCCAGATTGACGAAGATCGAGGCGTCGGGTATCTGCGATTTTTCGAGCGCCTTGCGCAATGCGCGCGAGACGAGGCGGGCCGTCACATATGCGGCCACGCAGACGATGACCAGAAAGATGATGCGCGGCGAATGGGCCTTGAGCCAGTCCATGGCCTGTTGCATACCCATGTGTTCCATACCATTCCTCATGTGCGTGCGGGCGCCGCGGGACGCGGCAGCTCCATCATAAGGGGTGTGTGCAACCGGGGGCGGGTCAGACGCGGTACGCCTCGAGGCCGGCGATCGCCGAATCCTTGCCGCCCAAGTGCGCGGAATCCAAGTACAGGCGCTCCCAGAAGCCGTCGGTGTCCTGACGTGACATCGACACATACAGGCCCATGGCCAGTACGGCCACGTCGCGGTTCTGCACTTCGCGCAGCGTCACAGTGTGGCGCATGCTTGGCCAATGCGACAGGAGCGAGAGGATGCCACCGACGGCGAAGTCGAGCAGCACGCGTTTCGTGTTGTTGATGGAGCTCGGCGTCTCGTCGAGCAGGCTCAACAGCGTCAGGCGCATGAAGTCGCGCAGCGATTCCACGAGGTCACGCGTGCTGTGGTCGCTCGTCAGCAGCGCCAGATGGTCGATGCGCTGGATGTTTTCGGGCGAGGCGACCATCGACGAGCAGAACGTGTGCCATACCACAAGCGGGTCGTCGTGCGAATCGGGCACCGGCGGCAATGGCAGCCGTTCGATTTCGACCATGATCGCGGAGTCGGCGAGTTCGGGCAGGCCGGAGAAGTGGTAATAGAACGAGTTGCGGTTCACACGCGCCTCGTGCACCACGTCGGTCACGGTGATCTTGCCGAAGGGGCGGTCGGCGAGGAGCGTCCAGAAGGCGTTCTCCAATCGCTCCTTGGCGGGGAGAATCTCTGAATCGCGACGCGGCCTCGGCATAATGCGCTCCTTCGTGAAAGGCCGACGGCTTGCGGCCCTTCGTACCGTTGCATGGTGTATCTGTGTTCTTAGTCTATAAGCGCCGCGCCGATTCCGCCGCGACCATGGCTGCGGGCGAAAAGCCGCACATTTGGTCGATTAGTGATGGAATGTGGCACCGGCGAACATCCACAGCGCCTGGTTGATGTATTTGCGTTCCTCGCCGCTCAGGCCCACATAGCTGCCGAGCATGTCGGGGATGATGCGCGGGCCAGCCGTCATCAGCTCGGTAATTGTGCCGTGGCCGGAGGACGTGAGCACGCGGAACAGCGCCTCCACACCGTGTTCGCGCTGGCGTTGCGTCATGCCGCCGAGCCACGAGTTCATCGCCTCGGCGAAGGTCTGCGAGGTGGGCGTCACATCGGGCACCTGCACAAAATGGTCACCGTGCATGAGCCACGTGTAGCACGAATGCTGCATGAGCCCGTCTGCGCTCGATTTGACGACGATGCGGTGCGCGTGCGGCGAATGCGCGAGCAGCATGCCGATGATCGAGCCGTCGGGAATCACTCTGGTGATGCGGTGCACAACGGTGCTGTATTCGTAGCTGTGGATCACCTCGGGACTGAACCCGGGCCCGTCGAGCGTGTAGATGCGCGTGATGCGGTCCTTGATGGCGTCTGGCGCGTTCATGGCCGCGTAGATCGCCAGATTGCCGCCCTTGGAATGCCCCGTCAACACAATCTCGCCATTCCACAGCGCGCCCACGCGCTCCAGGTAGTCCGCGGCCTGCTTCTGGGCGGGCACCGGGTAGGTGAACGCCATGTTGAAGTCCTCTTTCCACCCGATGAGCGAATCGTCGGTGCCGCGGAACGCCACCACGAGCGTGCCGGTGGGCAGCAGGAACGTCATGGCCGCGAACTGCGTCTGCTGGTCCAGGTCGAAGCGCTCGTCGGCGGCGTTGATGCGCGTGACGGCGAAGCGCGGGTTGTGCGCGATCGAACGGTAGAACTGGCGCGGTGTGCCCGCCGGTACGAATCCTGCGTGCTCCTCGAGATACGGGTGGTGCTCTTCGTACAGCGTCAGCTCCTGCTCCACCTGCCGCATCGTGGGGCCGTCGAACGGCACGCGCACAATCGCCTGCGCCGAAGCCACCGGGTGCCGCCAGTCAAAGGACCGCACACGCCGCGACAGTGAGCCATAGCGTGCCACAAGCGACTTGAGGCGCGGCACCGACTGCGGGATCCGGTCGTAGCTGAGCAGCGCGAACACGAGCGCGTCGGCCGTCTGGAACGGGTACTCGGTGAAGTCCCGCGTCTGCGTGCGCGCATACTCGAGAATCGTGCCCGTGCCTTGCTCCTCCACGTATGCTCCCGTCACTCAAGCGGGCGCCGGGTGGCGCGCCGCGTTCATCTCAATTCTAGAGGGACGGCGGGCGGGCGCGCGGGCATTCAGCTGCTGGGCGTGCTCAGCGGCCGTAGCGCTCGCGCATGAACTGCTCGAGCCGTTCGATCGCGCGCTCGAGATGATCCGTCTCCATGCAGTACGACAGGCGCAGGTGCCCCGGCACGCCAAACGAATCGGACGGCACCATGAACAGGTCGTATTCCATCGCCTGCTCGCAGAACTCCATCGCGTCAGGAATCGGCGACTGCGGGAAGATATAGAACGTGCCGCCCGGCTTTTCCACCGTGAACCCGAGCCGCACAAGCGCGCTGTACAGCAGCTCCATGTTGCGTTCGTACACACCCAGGTCGCTCGTCTTGTCGATCACGCGCGCCACGGCGAGCTGCATGCTCGACGACGGGCAGTTGTGCCCGATCGTGCGGCTGATCTGCGCGAACATCGGCACCAAGAGCTCGGCGTGCTCGGCGCGCGGATTGACCGCCACGTACCCGATGCGCTCACCGGGCAGCGAAAGCGCCTTCGAGAACGAATAGCACGTGAGCGTGTTCGCGTAGAAGCGCGCGGGGTAGGGCTGCTCGGCGCCGCCGAACACGATCTCGCGGTACGGCTCGTCGCTGATCAGGAAGATGGCATGGCCCCACTCGCGCCCGCGCTCCTCGAGGATCTGCGCGAGCCGGCGCAGGGTCTGCTCGGAATAGACGGCGCCCGAAGGGTTGTTCGGCGTGTTGATGAGCACGGCCGCCACGCGCGGGTTCAGCGCGCGGTCAAACGCGTCGAAATCGATCTGGAAATGCGCGGTGTCCGCGGGCACCACCGTCAGTGTGGCGCCCGTGCCCGCCACATACGGCTGGTATTCGGGGAAGTACGGGGCGAACGTGATGATCTCGCTGCTCGGCTCGGCCACCGCACGGAACGCGTGCGCGAGCGCCGCGGTCGCGCCGGCGGTGGGGAAGATGTGCGCGGGCGTGTAGTCCATGCCGAAGCGGCGGTTGAGCGAATCGGCGATCGCGCCGCGCACCGACTCGATACCGACGGACGGGCTGTAGCCGTGCAGTGCGTACGGCGCCTGCGTCTCGTAGAGGTCGATCATGGTGCTCGTGAACTCCGGCGCGCATGGCACGCTCGGATTGCCGAGCGAGAAGTCGAAGACCTCGCTTGCGCCGATCTGCGCACGGCGGGCGCTTGCGCGTTCGCCGATCATGCGGATCACGGATTTGCCGTTGAGCATGGCTTGGTATGTTGCGTTGATCATGACACTCCTGTTCGCCCGGGTTCGCTTGCGCCGTTGCCACTACCGTAGCGCATGCGTGCACCGGCGCCTGTGACGGCGTTCACTTGGTGTTGGTGTGCGCATGGCGTGCGCGGTCGAATTGCGCGCGCACTTCGGCGAGCAGGCCTTCGCCGTGCTCGGTGCGCATGCCGGGATAGGCGCGGATCAGGCGGCGCTGCTGCCAGTCGAACAGGTGCGCCACGTGCGCGGCGAGCGCCTCGCCGTCGGTCTGCGCGCGTGCGGCGATCTGCGCGCACGCGGTGGTGATGCGCGTCTCGGCCGAACCGATGCGTTTGTCGGCGGCGGTGATGCCGACGTCGATGTGCGCGATGCCGCGCGCTTTGAGCGCCTTGATGTCTTGCTCGGCGTGCCCGAGGCGGCTGTTGAGGCTCGTCAGGCCGGCGAGCGTGACGGCGGCGTCGGCGAGCAGTACGACGAGCAGCGTCACGGCAAGAATCGTGATGGTGCGCGGGTCGATCGCGTCGAGCATATCCATGACGTGCGGCTGCACCCATAGTTTGACCACGGTGCAGCCGGCGGCGAAGAAGAGGAACCCGTTGAGGTAGACGCGCCCGTTGAGGTTGAACGGTTTGCCCGAATAGTCCCACAGCCGCATGTGGAAGAGCTTTTCGATGGCCCACGACGTGAAGTATTCGAGCGTGCAGCACAGCACGCCGCTGCTGAGGAAGATCGCGACGACCGAATGTTCGCCAGGCAGCGCGTAGATCGCCAGCAGCGCGCCGAAGCCGTAGATGGGGCATATGGGGCCGTTGAGGATGCCGCGGTCCACGAACCGCTTCTTCATGACGATGTTGAGTACGGTCTCCCACAGCCAGCCCACGAAGCTGTACAGCAGGAACCACAGGAAAACTTTTTCGAGTGCGAGCCAGGTCATGCCGCCAACGCTACCGCATGCCCGCGGCGGGCATGTTCTGCAATCGTGGTCATTGGTGTGGTTGCACGGTGGAATGGGGCTCGACGCCACCGTGCCGGCGTGTTACAGTGCAACAACATGCTGCTTTGGCGGGTGGGCCCCACCCGTGCAGCGAGCCGTGCAACGAGGAACGGCATGAGGTGCGGTGCCCCGCGCCTGCGGCCGGATGGAATGGAACAGAACCAGGAGAGAGATCGTATGGAACAGAACGTCTACAGGTTGCCACTGCTTTCGCACGCCACGGCGCTCGGCACGCTGCCGGGCCAGCCGATCGACGCCTCGTACAGCCTGGTCAAGGACCTGGACCAGCCCAAGGGCGGCCTCGGGTATGTGGCGCAGGTCGTGGGACGCCGCAAAGTGCAGGTGTTGGCGTGGATCAGCGAAGACATGAAGGTGTTCCCCACGGCCCAGACGCTCGCAAGCGAACCGGACGGCCGCGGCGAACTGCATTTCGACCCGTGGACCGACACCCCGAACTCGGGCGCCGTGCGCGTGCAGAGCTCCGACGGCTTCGACCGCACCATCACGATCGGCGAATATGCGGTGGACGGCGGCACGGCATGGCTCACCGCCTGCACGGAGAACCTCGGCTCATACCGCGAAGGCAAGCACCCGCTTGCCGTGCTGATCGCCGCGTGCTGGATCGGCGCATGCCTTGTGCCGCGCCTCGCCGGCAAGACGGTGGGCGCCGGCGCCGGCCGCATCAGCGAACTGTTCCGCGACATGATGGCCAAGCCATTGCCCGACGGGCTCGACGAGATCATCTGGCGCGGCACCACGAACAACGCCGGCCAGTCCTCGGTGTTCGAACGCTTCGCCGCGCGCCAGCTCGTGGAGGCCGGTGCCGGGCAGATCCGCCAGATCGAAGGCGAGCATCCGCTCAGTGTGATCCGGCTCGACTCGACCGACATGTTCTGGATGCGCTTCGACGACGACGAAATCGAAGGACTGCAGCGCGACTTGGTGCTCGGTGTGGAGGCTGCGCTCAACCGCCTGTCGTTCGTGGACCTCGACGCGCGTGGCCACGACAACGGCATGGGCCTCGTCTCCACGTTCAGCGAGGAGGAGTGCTTCCAATCCGCCATGCGCTCGATGCACATGTGGGCCACGCATGCGAAGTTCGTGCAGCAGGAGGCCACGGTGGAGAACCCGGAACAGACCGTGCGCGGCACGAAAGCGGCGCGCGGTGGCGCATGGGACGTGATGACGCGCTTCATCGCGATCTGCGAGCGCCTCAAGCTGCCGTTCCGCCTCGAGTACCTGTGCGACGTGGACCCGAAGAGCGGGCAGATGGCGGTCACGTTCAGCGTGCCCACCGCGTCGATGATGCCGGGGTCGGACTTCGTGGGTGGCCAGTGGGTCGACATGCGCGCCCAACGCGCGGGTCGTGCGGCGTCGTACGCGCTGCGCCTCGCGGGCCTGCTCGCACAGGCCGCGTTCACGACCGGCGCGCGCGTCACGTCGGTCGACGTGACCGGTCGCCTCGGCTCGCTGAGTGGCCAGCCCGTGCTCTCGCTCGGCTTCGACCGCAGCCCGTTCCAGATGGGCGTGCAGCCGGCGTATGTCAGCGGCCGGTTCGACGACGCGGCGCAGGACAACGATCCGGCGGCGATTGTGCAGATGCTGCAGCCAGCACGCCACGCGTTGCGCTTCGGCGCCGACCGCGGCCTCATGCCGGTCGAGCCGCTGCCGTTGCCGAAGGCGCTCGTGCGCCAGCATGTGCCGCTGTGGAAGGACAAACGAGAACTGCCCGACGACATCAAGACGCTTGTGCGCGCCGACTACGCGTACGAACTTGACGTGATGCACGACGACTGCGTGGTCAAGGGCCCCGAGATCTGGGACATCGTGAACCAGAACGAGGATTCGCCGGTGACCGCCATGTTCGAGGTCGAATCCGCGCTGATGCAGATCGAGAGCACCGAGAAGGACCATGGCGATCGCAAGCCGTTGTATTGCGAGCACCCGCTCATGCGCCTGCTCATGGTGAATGTGGAAGGCAAGGCGACCGACCGCTACTGGAAGCTGCCCGACGCCGTGTACAACGCGCATGGCGCGCTCAGCCGCCTCAACCGCGAGCTGGGCGAGCGCGACAAGGCGGTGGCCCAGTCCGAGGAGATGATGCGCCTGGCGCCGACGACCGCGCGCGGTGCCATCGAGCTTTCGCTCGACTACACCGATGTCGGTGAGGACTACGCGGGGTCAGCGGATGCGTTGATCCGCGGCCTCAAGACCGCGCTGATGCCGATCGACGTGGGCTTCATGTATTACCGCCTGGGATATGCACTGTGGAAGACCAACAGCCACAAGGCCGGTCTGGCGTGTTACGCGATGGTGCTTTCGATGCCCGAGGGCCCGTTCCACGACAGAAGCCGTGACGAGGCGAACCAGCTGCTCGCCGAGATGGGCGAGGAGGAGCTGCCGGACCGCGACCGCGCCGAGCAGACGCTGCGCGCGGCGGGCATTCCGGTGGCGCCGCCGCTCGCGCTGCTCGAACAGCTCGCCAAGGTGGCGATCATGCTCGTGGACGCGGGCTTCCCGCTTGCGGCCGACGAGGCTGTGTGGCTGCTCGGCATCATGCAGCCGGCCGATGTGTTGCCGGCGCTGCGCCGCAGCCTGCGGTGGGGAGCCGCCGGCATCACCCCGGACAGCGACGAGTGATCAGTCCTTTTTCGGTGCGGTGAGGGCGTCGGACACCAGTTTGGCGGCCTCATCGTACGTGGGGCAGAACGGGATGCCCGCGTGGTTGTGCTCGATCGCGAGCGAGGCGGCGGCGTTCGCGATCTGCACCGCGCTTTCCAGGTCCCACCCTTCGGCGAGCAGCGCGCACAGTGCGCCAGTGTGCGCGGGGCCGGCGGAGCGGATGTGCGTGGCCTTCGTGGGGAACCCGTCGATGTGCTCCACCCCCTTGCCGTGCTGGCGCACCCAGGCGCCGCGTGAGCCGGCACGCAGCACGACCGGCGCGCGCAGCGTCTCACCGAGCGCCTCGCACAGCGCGTGCATCGACTCGTCGAAGCCGGCGTTGACGCGCATCGTAGCGCTTTCGTCGAAGCTCACGCCCAGACGGTAGGCGAGTGTGCGCGCCTCCTGCCGGTTCATCGACCAGATGGGGCGCGTGAGCACAAGGTTCTCGAGCAGCTGGTCGTTGACGAGCCGCAGCGTGTTCGTGGGGTTGATGACGATGCGGAATTCACGCCCCTGCGGGCGGCACTGCGGCTGCTGGATGAACGCATTGACGGCGAGCGACGACTCGTTCATCAGCGCATTGCCGCTGATGTGCACCACGTCGCCGCGCTGCGGGCGCACGTGCGCGAACACACTGGGGTCGCCGTGCGCTTCGGCGCCATGGTGCGCCACATACGACTTCTGCATGCCGTCCGTGAGCACAATGCGGAACCCGTTGTCTTGGTTCGGCCTGGTGGGGCCGGTGTGCAGGATGTGCGAGCGGCGCAGCGAATCGCGCAACATCGTGGACCACGGGCCGGTGCCCATGATGCTCGCCAGTTCGGTGCGTGCGCCCATGCGGCTCGCCGCCTGCAGCACATGGAAACTGCCGCTTGCCGATTTGGTCACCGAAGGGGCGTTCGTGAACTCGCCCGGCTGCGGCATCTCCTGCACATGCATGGTGATGTCGACCCAGATCTGGCCTATCGAGATGACCGTTGGTTCATGGTCGCGCTGTGCGCGGATCTTATGCAGGATGTCGCTGAGCATGTGTGTTGGGTTCCTTCCCTGAAAATTCCCGACCGGCCCCGCAATGCATCGACGCTGATGGGTGTGGCGCATCACGGTTAGCACGATTGTAGACCGTATTTTCGGGGAATTGCCTGAAAACGCCGCCGTGCCGCGCCTTGGCCGCGCGTATGTTGCGTTGTCCGTGGCCGGGTTGTACTATTGGGAAGTTGTGTGTATTGGTGCATGCCCTTTTGCGGGCGCGTGCGCGAGTGCACAGACTTGCAAGTCTATAGAAGTAATTGTAGGGAGTCCATTATGGCAGCTCGTTGTGCAGTGTGCGGCAAGGGACCGCAGACCGGTTACACCGTTTCGCACTCGCATATTCGTACCAAGCGCCGCTTCCTGCCGAACCTGCAGCCGGTGCGCACCACCGTGGACGGCCAGAACGTCCGCGTGCGCGTGTGCGCGAAATGCCTCAAGGCAGGCAAGGTTCAGCGTGTGAGCGCTGTCTGATATGCGCAGACGACCACAACCCCGGTGAGCGATGCTCCCGGGGTTGTTTTTGTACAATGGACCGCATGACCAACACCACCGTGGACACGCCCCTTGCGGCGCTGCTGACCAACAAACGCCGCGTCAGCGCCCTCAAGGCGCTTGGCGTGCTCACCGTGGCCGACGCCCTCACGTATTACCCGTTCCGCGTGACCGACCCCGTGCCGGTGCGTGCGCTCGCCGAGGCGCGCTTCGGGGAGAAGATGGCGTGCGCCGTGGACGTGCGCGCGCTGCGCGTGACACCGATGAACGCGCGCCGCGGCTACCGGCTCGAAGTGCTCGTCGACGACGCGCCGACCGCCGCCTCCCGCGCCATGCAGCCGCGCACCGCCGCGCTCGTCTTCTTCTCGCACCGCAAATCATATGTGGATTGGATGGCCTCGCGCCTGCGCGCGGGCCTGCAGCTCGTCATCTCGGGCGATCCGAGCACGTTCAACGACCGCCTGCAGTTCACGCACCCCGACATCCTGACCGTGGCTCCGGCCGAGCCGCCGGCAGCCGAACCGCAGCTCGCGTTCGGCGCGCCGGCCGTGCAGCCGCAGCCGCGCCTGCGCTACGACGTGGACTCGGTGGCGCAGGGACTGGCGCGCGCCACACGCCCGCGCCCGGTCTACCATGCGAACTCGCGCATCTCGAGCGAGCACATCCACGAGACGATCGACCAGGTGCTGCGCCTGCTCGCCGGCGAAGACCCCTTTGCCGCCTCGCCCGTCACCGCCGACAGCGCGCAGTTCGGCGAACAGTTCGCGCTCGGCGAGGCCGCCCGCGCGCGGCTCGCCGAACAGATCCCCGACGTGCTGCCCGAACCGGTGCGCACCGCGAAGCACCTCATGCACCGTGCGCAGGCGTTCTGCGCGATCCACGAACCGCAGTCGGTGGCCGACTTCAAGCGCGCGATCGAGACGATGTGCTACGAGGAGGCGTTCGTGTGCCAGTGCGCGCTACTGATGGCGCGGGGCCGCGCCGCCACAAGCAACGCCTACGCGTGCGCGGATGTGCAGTTGCGCGACGAGTACATTGAGCGGTTGCCTTTTGCACTGACGAACGGGCAGCGCGAGGTGATCGACGCGATCGGCACCGACATGGGCCGTGCGCACCCGATGCAACGCCTGCTGCAGGGCGAAGTCGGCTCGGGCAAGACGGTCGTGGCCGTGGCCGCGATGCTGCAGGCCGTGGGATCGGGGCACCAAGCCGTGCTCGTCGCGCCAACACAGGTGCTCGCCGAACAGCATTTCCACTCAATCAGCGAGTCAGTGGGCGGCCGCGTGCCTGTGCACCTGCTCACCGGCGGCATGAAGCTCGCCGCGCGCCGCAAAGTGCTCGCGGTGGCGGCGAGCGGCGAGCCGTGCATTGTGGTGGCCACGCACGCCGCGTTCTCGAAATCGTTCCAAGCGCCGAACCTGGCGCTCGCGGTGATCGACGAGCAGCACCGCTTCGGCGTGGAACAGCGGGAGGCCTTGCGCGCGAAGTCGGAGCGCGACCCGCACCTGCTGGTCATGACGGCCACGCCGATCCCGCGCACGGCGGCGATGACGTGGTTCGGCGACCTCGATATCTCATGGCTCACCGAACTGCCCGGCGGCAGGAAGCCGATCCGCACGTTTGTGATTTCCGAGGCCGACGCGCACATGATGGCCGACATGTTCTGGCACATCCGCCGCAGAATCGACGCCGGCGAGCGCGCGTACATCATCTGCCCACGCATCGAGCCGAGCGACGCCGAAGACGGGGGCGCCGGCGAGCCGGACGCGCCCGGGCTGCTCAGCGACGCCGCGCTCGGCGACACAGGCGAGCCGCGGCCTCCGCTGCACGCCGTGGTGGAGATCGCGCAGCGGCTGCGGTCGCTGCCGCAGTTCAACGGCGTGCGGCTGTGCACGCTGACCGGGCGGGACGACGACGCGACGAAAGCGCAGGTCATGGCGGATTTCGAGTCGGGCGAGACGCCGGTCATGGTGGCCACTACGGTTGTCGAAGTGGGCGTCGATGTGCCGCAGGCCAGCTGCATCACGATCTTCGATGCCGACCGATACGGCCTGTCGCAGCTGCACCAGTTGCGCGGGCGTGTGGGCCGCGGCGGCACCGACAGCTGGGCGTTCCTCGTCTCGCGCGCTGAGCCGGGCACAGTCGCGCAGGAGCGGCTCGAAGTGATCGCCGGCTCGCTTGACGGCGCCGAAATCGCGAGCCGCGACCTCGAGTTGCGCGGAGCCGGCGACGTGCTCGGCGACGCGCAGTCAGGCGGAAAATCGAGCCTCAAACTGCTGCGCGTCGTGCAGGACGCGCGCATGATCGCCGATGCGCGCGCGAGCGCGCAGGAATTGCTCGCGCACGACCCCGATCTGGCGGGGCATGTGCAGCTCGCCGGCGCCGTGCTGGACTTCACGCGCGGCAATGAGCAATACCTGACGAGCAACTGAGCTAGGCATATTGGATGCGAACGACCAAGATTCGGACGTTTTGTCTGAAATGTGAACTTGGTTGTGAAATGTTGGTATGGATTTGCGGGGGTGCGTGTCGGTGGCGGTGGTGGGTGCGGAAGGCAGCGGTGGAGTCAATTGGGGGGTTCTAGAGGGGATGGAGAGGAGAAGGGATGATGTGTAATGATGTGTGCTGGCTTTTAGGATCCATGGGATGACTTGTTAAGCTGATGGGGTAATCGCGGCACCTCGCTCATGTGGGATTCAGATGGTTACGAACGAGATATGGGGGCAGGCCGCGCCAATAACCCCTCGCGGGGAGGGGTGGACGATTTTTGGAGCCACAACTTCCAGCGCGGGCAGGCAGAAGGAAAAGCTATGTTCACGCAGCATAGGCGTACGTGGACGCAAACAGTCATACGCGCAGTGCAAGCCCATGGGCGCAAGGCCCTGGCCGCATTGACGGCGCTCGCAACGGTTGCGGCGCTGGTACTGGTTGCTGCTCCGGCGCACGCAGAAGAAACACGGATCGCGGACCCCACCACGTTCACACAGTGGGAGCAGGGCATGGGCGACCCGACCGATCCACGCTCCACCGGGCGCGTATGGACCGACAAGTCGGTGGCCACCGAGCCGGTGACGCTGGAGACGTATGACCACAAGGAAGTCACGGTCACCCCACAGGACGATTCGTTCCTTGTGGGGCTTTCGGCGATGTCGAGCGCGCAGAAGCTCGTCGGCGTCTCGAACGTGACGAAGCCGTTGGATATTGTGCTCGTGCTCGACACTTCAGGGTCGATGGACGAAAACATGACCACGTACAGTCCGGTATACGCCAATCAGCTTGATAAGGGGGAATCGTATTACATCCCCAATGGCAACAGTTACCGTGAGGTGACCTGGAGTAACCGCGCGAACTCCTGGGGATACGGATGGGTGCTGAATTGGACCTCTGTCACGCCAAAGACCGCAGCGGATGACACGGCCGCGGACCATGTGCAGTTCTATGCCCAATCCACGGCCTCGCGTATGGATGCGCTCAAGCAGGCGGTCAATGGCTTCATCGACCAGACGATTGCCTCGAACGCCAAGGTGAGCGATACGAACAAGAAGAACCGCATCGGTTTGGTCACCTATGCGAGCGCAGCGAATACACGCAGTGGCCTGACCGATAGCTTGGAAGCATTGAAGCGCACGGTCAGCGACCTTTCCGCCACTGGCGCCACGCGCGCGGATTATGGTCTGCAGAACGCCAACCAGGTGCTCAACAACGCGCGTGCCGACGCTGCGAAGATCGTCATCTTCTTCACTGATGGCCAACCGACGAGCGGCAATACCTTCGAAGACAAGGTGGCGAATGCCGCCATTTCCCAAGCAGAAACCATGAAGGCCAACGGCGCTTCCGTCTATTCGATCGGCATCTTCACCGGCGCCGATCCGGCCGCCGACGTGTCCAAGGTGACAAGCGATAGCGACGTGACGCTCCGGTCGAACGCGTTCATGCAGGGTGTCTCGAGCAACTACCCGGATGCCACGGCGTACACGAAGCTGGGCACGAAGGCCGCGGACGCGAACTATTATCTGGCCGCGTCCGACGCCGACGCGTTGAACACCGTGTTCGACACGATTTGGGGCGAGGTCTCGAGCAACCCGGATTCGCCGATCCAAACTGAATCGCAAGGCGGCACGACCGCCGGCAACGGTGTGGTGACCTTCACCGACCAGCTTGGCGACTACATGCGCGTGACCCGCATGAACAGCATCGTGTTCGCGGGGCAGCAGTACGAGACGGTCTCGTCGCAGACCTCGGCGGACGGTTCGCAGACCACCTACACGTTCGAAGGCAAGGTCGAGGCGAACGAGATCTACAAGGAAGCCGATCTGAGCACGATGCAGATCGTCGTCACGCACAATGAGGGCAAGACCGGCGATCTCGTCACCGTCAATGTCCCCGCCGAACTGCTGCCGTTGCGCCTGTACACGGCCACGGTGGACAAAGACGGCAAGGTGACGACGAAAATCAACCGCACGAACCCGATGCGCCTGTTCTACGAGGTCAACCTCAAAGAAGGCACATTGGCGAAGGTGGCGGATCCCGATGAGCAGATGCAGCAGTATCTCGCCGATCCGGCCAATATCGACGCCGACGGCAGCGTGCGCTTCCTGACGAATGCGTACGGCAAGGCGGCAAACGGTGATTTCGGCAGCACGACCGCCGTGTTCACACCGGCCACGACGAACGACTTCTACTACTTCACGCAAGACACGCCGCTGTACAACTCCGAGAGCACGGACGACCCGGCCACGCGGATCGAAGCGGGGAAGACCTACTACTACCAGCGCACGTACTACGCGAACAACGCGAAGCATGAGCAGTGGATTGAGGTGCTTGGCGCGAATGCGGAAGGTAAAGCGGTCGCGGACGCCGACGGGCATTACTATGCCCCTGCGGGCACAGTGCGTACCGGACTTTCACGCCGGTACACCGCAGCCAAGGAATCCAACCCGACCGGCACCGCGGTGAACTCGATCGCCCCGCATTGGGAGATGAACAACGTCACGGTGAACCTCGGCAACAACGGCCTGCGCAAGGTGGCACGCCCGGGTGCGCTTGAGGTCACCGAGATCGTGGAATGGACCGATGGCGAGATGCCGCAGGCCGTCAAGGACAAGGCGTTCCCGTTCACCCTCGCCCTCAGTGGCGCTGGGGCCGACGGCGAATACCAGGCCGTGATCGCCGGGCAGGACGTCACCGTGAAGAACGGTGCGCAGTTCAGCCTCAAGCATGGCGAATCGGTCATGGTCTACGGCCTGCCCGCAGGCGCCACGGCCATCGTCACGCAGACCGACATCGGCGGCAAGGGCTGGTCGGTGAACCATAGGGCCGCTGAAGGCAGCATCACGGCTGGCGAGATGACCAAGTTCGGCTTCGTCAACCGGTATGTGCCGGACCCTGTGACGCTCCCTGAGGGCTCGATCAGCGGCGCCAAGACGCTTATGAAGCGCGACTGGCAGCCCGATGAGTCCTTCACGTTCCAGATCGCGGCCGGTGACGCCAACCCTGAGGCGCCGATGCCGGAGCAGCAGACTGTGACCGTGACGAACCCGGGTGGCGCGGATGCGTACCAGAATGGACAGCGCATCCCGTTCGCATTCGGCGCGATCACCTACACCAAGCCTGGCACGTACCAGTACGTGATCACCGAGCAGGGTGGCGGCAAGCCGGGCATGCAGTACTCTGGCGCCCGCTACATCGCCACTGTGACCGTGACCGACAACGGTGACGGCACGATGAGTGCGGCCGCTGTGCTGACGAACACCTTCGGCGACGACGGCGTGCACATCGACGGCGAGCCGGAAGCGGCATCCGCCGACTTCACGAACACCTTCATCGGCGGGAACAAGTCTGTGGCCACGATCCTCGGCATCAAGCACTACACCGACCACACCGGCGGCAAGCAGAACAATGTGGTGGGCACGTTCAATGTCTCGATCACGCCGGACGAGGGCAATCCAGCCAACGGGCCGACGTTCAAGTCGGACGTCCCGGTGGGCGTGGACGGCACGTGGAAGTGTGAGCTCCAGTTCACGAACGAGGCGCTCAACGGGCAGCACGAGCAGACCTTCACCTACCACGTGCGCGAAATCGTGCCGGAAGGTGTGACCGCCGACAATCCGACGAAGGACGGCATGACCTACGACGTCAACACCTACGACGTGCAGGTCACCGTCTCGCGTGACGAGCAGCACAACCTGATCACCACCATCACCTACCCGGACGGCGGCGAGCGCGTGGAACTGACGAACTCGTACCGTGCGCAGAACACCGACGCGCAGGCATTGGGCGTGACCAAGGCGGTGACGGGGCGTGACGCCGAAGCCGGCAAGTTCACGTTCGACGCCGTGCTGCGCACCGACAACGCACAGTATGTCAAAGTCAAACAGCCGGACGGCACGCTCAAGGACTGGGCCACCGCCTCGGTGCCCACGCCGGCGATCGCGAAGGGTAAGTCCGCGGACATCGACTTCGGTTCGCTCGTCTTCACCATGCCCGGCACCTACACCTTCGCAGTGCGCGAGCAGTTGCCGGACGGCGCGAGCGCGGCCAATCCCAAGGTGGACGGCTGGACCTACGACACGCACACGCACACCGTGACCTACACGGTGACCGACAGCAACGGCAAGCTCAAGGCCGCCGCGGTCACGGACGGCAGCGCGACCTTCACCAACGCCTACACCGCGCAGGTGAACTATGGTGCGGACGGCGCGATGCGCATCGGCAAGACGCTCACCGGGCGCGCGATGAACGCGCAGGAGTTCAGCTTCGCGATCACGCCCATCGACGGCGCCCCCATGCCCAACGGCGCGCAGAGCGTGACGACCTCGAACCCGTTCTCCGCGGTCAGTGGGCAGGAGCTCGTGTGGCCTGTGCCCGGCACATTGCTCGCCGATCTCACGTTCACGCAGGACGACGCCGGCAAGACCTACCGGTACACGATCCGCGAAGTGTTGCCGGAAGGCGTGACGGAGGATAATCCGAAGAAGAACGGCGTGACCTATGACCTGACCGAACATACCGTGAGCATCACGGTCATCGACAACGGCAACGGCACGTTGACGACCGAGACCAAGGTCGACGGTCAGGCGGACGGCGTGGCGCACTTCGCCAACACGTACACGATCGCCAAGGGCGAGTCCGCAGTCGGGTTCGCGAAGGCGATCACCGGCCGTGATTGGAAGAGCGGCGAATCGTTCACGTTCGAACTGACGCCGAACACGGGCCAGTCCAGCGTGTCGGAGAGTGTGCTCAAGGCGGCCATGCCGAAGGGCGCGTCCGTGACGGTCGGCAAGCCGGACAGCGGCCGTACCGCCGCGTTCGCGTTCAAAGGGTTCACGTTCAGCCAGCCTGGCACGTACGTGTACAACGTGCGTGAGCAGGGCGCCGGCGAGAGCGAGGACGGCCTGACGAACGACGCGCGCACGGCGCTCGTCTCGTTCACCGTCGCCGACAAGGGCGACGGCACGTACAGCATCGGTCGTCTGATCACCGGCATCGATTTCGAGGACGGTGTGAACACGTTCACGAACGCCTACAAGGCCAAGGAGTTCACTGGTGTGCCCGCAGGGCTCGCGTTCTCCAAGGAACTGAAGGGCACCGAGTGGACCGCTGACCGTGCGTTCGACTTCACGCTTGAAGCGGTGACCGACGGTGCGCCGATGCCTGAGCAGGCGACGATTTCCGTTGGCAAGCCGGCCAAGGGCAACAAGGAGGACTTCGCGTTCGGCAGCATCACCTACGGCAAGACCGGTGTGTATGAGTATGTGGTCAAGGAAGTGCAGGGCGATATGCCGGGCGTTTCCTATGACGCGCATTCCGCCAAGGTGACGGTCACGGTGACCGACGACGGCAACGGCCAGCTCAAGGCCGAAGCCGTGGTCTCCGAAGGCGCGTTCTCCAACACCTACACCGCCAAGCCGTTCGAAGGCGTGCCCGCTGGGCTCGAGCTCTCGAAGCAGCTGACGGGTATCGCATGGCCGGCCGACCGCGCGTTCGAGTTCACGCTCGAAGGCAAGGACGGTGCGCCGATGCCGGCCGAGGCGAAGACCACGGTGGGCAAGCCCGCCGAGGGCGATACGGCCGTCTTCAATTTCGGTGCGATCCGCTACGAAAAGGCCGGCGAGTACGAGTACACGGTCAAGGAGACGAAGGGCGATATGCCGGGCGTGTCCTACGACGGGCACTCGGCCACGGTGAAGGTCACTGTCTCGGATAACGGCAAGGGCCAGCTGGAGGCGACGGCTGCCGTCACCGATGGCGCGTTCGTCAACATCTATGGCGCCGAGCCGTCTGGTGGTGTGCCGGAAGGCATGACGTTCATCAAGCAGCTGACCGGCATTGATTGGCCGTCTGACCGTGCGTTCGAGTTCACGCTTGCGGCCGAGGGCAATGCCCCGATGCCGCAAGGTGCGAAGGACGGCAAGCTCAACGTCACGGTCGGCAAGCCTGCCGACGGTAATGCCGCAGCCTTCGATTTCGGCGCAATCACGTATACGACCGAAGGCAAGTACAAGTACACGGTGACCGAGGTCGCCGGGGACATGCCTGGTGTCGCGTATGCGAAGAACACCGCTAAGGTGACCGTCACGGTCAAGGACGACAAGCAGGGCAAGCTCATCGCCACGGCTGCTGTCGAAGGCAATGTGTTCGCCAATGAATACTCCGCCAAGGAGTTCACTGGTGTGCCCGCGGGCATGGCGTTCTCCAAGGAGCTGACCGGCATTGAGTGGCCTGAGGGTCGTGCGTTCGAGTTCACACTCGAAGCGGTGACAAAGGATGCTCCGATGCCGGCCGAGGCGAAGGTCTCGGTGGGCAAGCCGGATAAGGGCGCCAAGGCGGACTTCGGTTTCGGTGACATCACTTTCACCAAGGCGGGCACCTACGAGTACACGGTCAAGGAGGCGAAGGGCGATATGCCCGGTGTGTCCTATGACACGCACTCGGCGAAGGTGAAGGTCACGGTGACCGACAACGGCAAGGGCCAGCTCGAAGCCAAGGCCATTGTCTCCGAAGGTGCGTTCACCAACACCTACACGGCGCAGCAGGTGACGGTTGGTTCGGCGGACCTGGGTCTGTCAAAGCAGCTGACCGGCATCGAGTGGCCGGCTGACCGCTCCTTCGAGTTCACGCTTGCGGCCGAGGGCGATGCCCCGATGCCGCAGGGCGCGAAGGACGGCAAGCTCAACGTCACGGTCGGCAAGCCTGCCGACGGTGATACCGCGGACATCATGTTCGGCGACATCACCTATACCAAGGTGGGCGTCTACACCTACACGGTCAAGGAAGCGAAGGGCGATATGCCGGGCGTGTCCTATGACACGCATACCGCCAAGGTGACCGTGACGGTGCGTGACAACGGCAAGGGTCAGCTTGAGGCCTCGGTGAAGACCGATGGCGGTCAGTTCACCAACGCCTATTCCGCCAAGGAGTTCACTGGCGTGCCCGCGGGCATGGCGTTCTCCAAGGAGCTGACCGGTATTGATTGGCCGCAGGATCGTGCCTTCGAGTTCACGCTCGAAGCCATGACGAAGGACGCGCCGATGCCGGCCGAGGCGAAGATCTCGGTGGGCAAGCCCAGCAAGGGTGCCAAGGCGGACTTCGCGTTCGGCAGCATCACCTACGCCAAGCCGGGTACCTACGAGTACACGGTCAAGGAGGCGAAGGGCGACATGCCGGGCGTATCCTACGACGGGCATTCGGCAAAGGTGGCCGTGACGGTGACTGACAACGGCAAAGGCCAGCTGGAAGCCACTGCGACGGTGGTCGAAGGCGCGTTCTCCAACACCTACACGGCGCAGCAGGTGACGGTCGGTTCGGCGGATCTGGGTCTGTCGAAGCAGCTGACCGGCATCGAGTGGCCGGCTGACCGTTCCTTCGAGTTCACGCTCGAGGGCAAGGACGGCGCTCCAATGCCGGAAGGCGCGCAGGATGGCGTGCTGACGAAGTCGGTGGGCAAGCCGGACAAGGGTGACACGGCGGACTTCGGTTTCGGTGATATCACCTTCACCAAGGTGGGCACGTATGAGTACATGGTCAAGGAGACGAAGGGCGATATGCCTGGTGTTTCCTACGACGGGCATTCGGCGAAGGTGACCGTGACGGTGGCCGACAATGGCAAGGGGCAGCTTGAAGCCGATGTGCGTACTGATGGCGGCAAGTTCGTCAATGCATACACCGCCAAGGAGTTCACGGGTGTGCCCTCGGGCATGGCGTTCTCCAAGGAGCTGACGGGCACCGCATGGCCGGACAACGGCGTGTTCACGTTCACGCTGACGGGCAAGGACGGCGCTCCGATGCCTCAAGGCGCGCAGAACGGCGTGTTCACCCAGACCGTGAACAAGCCTGCGCAGGGTGACAAGGCGGACTTCACGTTCGGTGACATCACCTACACCAAGACAGGCACCTACACCTACACGGTCAAGGAGCTGGCCGGCATCATGCCGGGTGTCGCCTTCGATGACCACGAGGCCACGGTGACTGTGACGGTGACCGACAACGGCAACGGCCAGCTGGAAGCCAAGGCGGTTGTGGACAAGGCCGACTTCGTCAACACCTACACCGCCAAGGAGTTCCACGGTGTGCCGGAAGGCATGGCGTTCTCGAAGGAACTGACGGGCACTGAGTGGACGGAAGGCCGCGAGTTCACGTTCATGATCGAGGCTGTGGACGGGGCGCCCGCTCCGGAGCAGCCCACGGTCACCGTGGGCAAGCCGGGCAACGGCAACACTGCCGACTTCACCTTCGGTGCGCTCACCTTCACCAAGACCGGTACCTACCAGTACGTGGTCACCGAACGCAACGACGGCCAGCCTGGCATCACGTACGACGATCACAAGGCGCACGTGACGGTGACGGTCACCGACAACGGCCTTGGCCATCTGGTCGCGACCGCAAAGGTGGATGGTGCGAAGTTCACGAACGCGTACCGTGCACAGCCATTCGACGGCGTGCCCACGGGCATGGCGTTCTCGAAGCAGCTGACTGGCGTTGATTGGCCTGAGGATCGTGCGTTCGAGTTCACGCTCGAAGGCAAGGACGGCGCTCCGATGCCGGCCGAGGCGAAGGCCACGGTGGCCAAGCCCGCCAAGGGCGACGCCGCGAGCTTCGGCTTCGGTGCGATCCGCTACGAGGAGCCGGGCGTGTACGAGTACACGGTCAAGGAGACGAAGGGCGATATGCCTGGCGTGTCCTACGACGGGCACTCGGCCACGGTGACAGTCACGGTCCGCGACAACGGCCAAGGCCAGCTCGAGGCGACTGCCGTGGTGACGGATGCCGCCTTCGTGAACACCTATGGCACCACGCCGTCTGATGGTGTGCCGGAAGGCATGACGTTCATCAAGCAGCTCGATGGCATCGAGTGGCCGGCTGGCCGCGCGTTCGAGTTCACGCTCGAAGGTGTGGATGGCGCGCCGATGCCGGCGAAGAGCACGCTGCAGGTGGCCAAGCCCGCCGACGGCAATGCCGCGGTCTTCGACTTTGGTGCGATAACGTACACGGCCGAAGGCGAATACCGCTACAAGGTGCGCGAAACGAAGGGCGATATGCCGGGCGTCTCGTACGACACCCATGTGGCCGATGTGACGGTGACGGTCACCGACAACAAGCAGGGCGATCTGGTCGCCACTGCCACGGTGGTCGGCAACGTGTTCGTCAACGAGTACGAAGCCAAGGAGTTCACCGGTGTGCCCGCGGGCATGGCGTTCTCGAAGGAACTGACCGGCATCTCGTGGCCGGAAGACCGCGAGTTCGAGTTCACGCTCGAAGGCAAGGACGAGTCGACGCCGATGCCGGCCGAGACGAAGGCCACGGTCGGCAAGCCCGAGCAGGGCGCCAAGGCGGACTTCATGTTCGGCGAGATCACCTACACGAAGACCGGCACGTATGAGTACACGGTCAAGGAAGCGAAGGGTGATATGCCCGGCGTTGCCTACGACACGCATACCGCCAAGGTGACGGTGAAAGTGACCGACAACGGCCAAGGCCGGCTCGAAGCCAAGGCCACAGTCGAAGGAGCGAAGTTCACCAACTCGTACAACGCCAAGCCCTTCGAGGGTGTGCCCGCTGGGCTCGAGTTCTCGAAGCAGCTGACGGGCATTGCGTGGCCGGCTGACCCCACGTTCGAGTTCACGCTCGAAGCGGCGACCGATGGTGCGCCGATGCCGGCTGAGGCGAAGGCCACGGTGGGCAAGCCCGCCGAGGGTGACACGGCGAGCTTCGGCTTCGGTGCGATCCGCTACGAGAAGCCGGGCATGTACGAGTACACGGTCAAGGAGACCCGCGGCACCATGCCGGGCGTCGCCTACGACTACCACACCGCGCGCATCACCGTGACGGTCACCGACAATGGACAAGGCCAGCTCGACGCCACCGCGAAGGTCGCAGATGGCAAGTTCGTGAACACGTACTCCGCCGTTCCGGCGACCGGCGTGCCCACCGACTTCACGCTGACCAAACGCGTGGAAGGCATGGAGTGGAACGCGGACCAGAAGTTCGAGTTCACGATCCAGGCCCAGGGCGGCGCCCCGATGCCGAAGAACGCGACCGTCACGGTGGGCAAGCCCGCCAACGGCGACACCGCGACCTTCGACTTCGGTGAGATCGTGTTCGAGCGCGCCGGCGTCTACCGCTACACCGTCACCGAAACCGCCGGCAGCCATCCGGGCATGGTCTACGACGGCCACATGCAACGGTCACCGTTGACGTGGCCGACGATGGCCAGGGCCACTTGGTCACCGCGACCACGGTGGTGAACGGCCTGTTCACCAACACGTACTCCACGCAGACCGTGGCGTACCCGGGCGTGGATGTGACCGAAGACCTGACCGGCCGCGCGCAGGCGCAGGGCGAGTTCCAGTTCGTGGTGAGTGGCAGCGCCGACGACATGGCGCGCGCCGGGTATACGACCCGCGCCGTGACCTCGCCCGCCTACGAGTTCGCGGCTGCCGCGAGCGGCGAGACCGTGACCGTGCCGGGCCTGTTCACCGGGCTCGAACTGACGCACAGCGACGTCCGTGCGGGCAAGCGGTTCGTGTACGAGGTCGACCAGATCGGTGCACAGTCGGGCAACGGCCTGACCGTGGACGATCAGGTCTACCGTGTGGAGATCTGGGCCACCGACAACGGCGACGGCACGATGCGCGTGCACACGAGCATCAACGGCGTCGAGTCGACCGAGCCGACCCCAGTGCTGCCGTTCCACAACGTGTACGCCACGGCGCCGGTCACGATCGGCGGCGACGCGCAGGTGCGCATCAACGCGCGCAAGACGCTCCATGGGCGTGCGCTCGCGGACGGTGAATTCCGCTTCGTGGTGCGTGATGCGAAGGGCGCGCAGCTCGCTGGCGGCACCAATGCCGCCAGCGGCGCGGTGAACTTCGACGCGATCGAATTCACCGACGCGCGCCTGATCAGTGACGTGCAGGCCGGCATCGCGACGGCGCACGTCGACGGCACGCAGACCGTCTACCGGTATGAGGTGACGGTCAGCGAGCTCACCGACGCGCTGCCAGCAGGCATTACCGCGCTCGAAAGCGGCTTCGCGGCCACGCTCGTGATCACCGACAACGGACAGGGCAAGCTGGAGGCGGCGGTCGAATATCCGGCCGACGCGGACGGTACGCTCGGATTCGTGAATCAGTATGGCGCGGCGTCCGAGGTCAGCCTTGGACTGAACGGCAACAAGGTGCTCGCGGTGGCGGGCGGCAATAACGCGCCGGACATCACCGGCAAGTACACCTTCACGCTCAGTGGTTCGCAGGGCGCGCCGATGCCGCAGAAGACGACCGCGGTGAACGACGCGGCCGGCGCTGTGGACTTCGGCCAGATCACCTACACCATGGCGAACGTCTTCGGCGAGCAGGAAGCGAAGCCGGAGGAGCCCAAGGCGGACGAGAACGCTGACGGTAGCGATGATGCCAGCGACGTTGAGGCGGACGACGTGACGACACGTGAAAAGACCTTCACGTACACGGTCACGGAGTCCGGTTCGGTGGCCGGTGTGGCGAACGACGCCTCCGCACAGCGCACGATCACCGTGCATGTGAAAGACAACGGCGACGGCACGCTCACCGTGAGCAAGGAGTCGGCCGCCACCGGCACCGACTTCACGTTCACGAACACCTATGGCGTGCGCCCGACCGATCCGGTGTCTCCGACCGATACGAGCATCAAGGGCGGCGTGCCGCTCACCAAGACGCTCAACGGCCGTGACCTCAAAGCCGGAGAGTTCACCTTCGAACTCATCGAGGCGGCGAGCGGCAAGGTCGTGGGCAGTGCGGCGAACGCGGCCGACGGTTCGGTCAGCCTGCCGGGGGTCGTGTTCGAAGCGCCGGGCAGCTACGCCTACCTGGTCCGTGAGCTCGCGGGCACCACAGGCGGCGTCACGTACGACTCGCGCGTGTATGCGGCCGTGGCCACAGTGGTGGACAACGGCGACGGTACGCTCGGCGTGAGCTGGGCCGTCACCGAGCCGGCGGTCGGACCGGTGGAAGCGATGGTGTTCGAGAACACCTACGCCGCACAGCCGACGAGCGTGCAGATCAGCGCGGGCAAGATGCTGCTGGGCCGTGACCTTGCGGCCGGCGAATTCCAGTTCGCACTGACTGCGCTCGACTCGGCGCCGATGCCGGAGGGCGCGGCCGACGGCGTGCAGACGGTGGCGAACGACGAGCACGGCAATGCGCAGTTCGGTGTGATCGACTACGCGCAGGCCGGCGAGTACCACTACACCGTGAGCGAGGTCAAGGGTGATGCCGAAGGCGTCACCTACGACGAGACCGAGCACGCGGTGGTGGTGCGTGTCACCGACGACGGCGAAGGCCAGCTCCTGGCCGCGGTCGAGTACGGCGATGGCGAGCAGGGTGTCGTGTTCACGAACACCTACACCAAGCCTGAGGAACCGGATACGCCGGATACGCCGGACACCCCGGATACCCCGGATACGCCGGATACGCCGGACCAGCCGAAGCCGAACATGCCGGCGCCGAGCACACCGGCCGCGCCGCAGTACCCGGCAAGTGGCACGCCCACGTACCGGCCGTACTCGTACTCCACGAGTTCGCGCCCGTACACCGGCACGGTAGCCTACACCGGTGCGGACGTCGCGCTCATCGTGGCGGTCGCCGCTGTGCTGCTCGCAGCCGGTGCGGCACTGCTCACCATGGCACGCCGCCGCCAGTAACGGCAGGGCATAGACAAGGGCCGCGCGTTCTTCCCGCTTGGGAAGGAACGCGCGGCCCTTTCGTTACGGGTAGTGCATCCTCTGCTACGGGCAGTACCCTTCTGCTACGGGCAGTGCATCCCTGTTACGGGTAGTGTCTCTCCCTGTAGACAGCACTCCTTTCACTGCTACGGGTAGTGTATTTTTATCGAAAAACGATATATTTTGGCGCCTTTTTCACTACCAGTAACAAAAAGATTCCCGAGTCTACAAAGGGCGGCACTACCCGTAACAGAAGAGGCACTACCCGTAACGGGGAAGCGCGGAGGATCCGGTCATGAGATGGTGCAGTTCGGCGGCTATGCTCAGATATATGCATGTGATCACTGGCAGATTCAAGGGAGTGCCGCTCGCCACGCCGCGCGCGGAGACACGGCCGACGACCGACCGCACTAAGGAGGCGCTGTTCTCACGCCTCGAATCGCATGGGCTGCTGCAGGACGCGCGTGTGCTCGATCTGTTCGGCGGCACCGGCGCGCTCGGCATCGAGGCGCTGAGCCGCGGCGCGCGCGAACTCGTCACGGTGGAATCATCCGCGCAGGCGGCGCAGCTCATCGCGCAGACACTCACCGCGCTGCGCCGGCATGCCGGTTGGGAAAAGGGGATGAGCGCGCGCGTCGTACACGCGAAAGCGGAGCGGTACGCGGCGAAAGCGAAGCCGGGCGAGCCTTTTGATTTGGTGTTGATCGACCCGCCGTACGCGTTCTCCACAGCCGACTGCGAGCGCCTGCTCTGCGATCTGACCGCGCGCGGGCTTGTGGCGCGCTTCGGCGTGATCGTGCTCGAACGCTCCACGCGCACCGCGCCGCCTGCAGCCCCGGAGGGCTGGATCATGGCCGACCGCCGTGACTACGGCGAGACAGCCGTCTACACGTTCCACTCGCAGGAATACGAGCAGATCGTGCAGGAACAATCAGAGGAATAATCAGCTGATGCGGCGCGGGTGATCGCCGGAGACCTCCCAGCCGAGTTCGATCAGCGTCTTGCGGTCCGCCTTGCTCAGCGCATGGCAGTCGAGCTGTGCGATGAGGTCGGGGCGGATGCGGTTCGTTTTCTCAAGCGCCTCGTCGCGGCGGAACCGGTCGACCTTGGCATGGTCGCCGGAAAGCAACACGGCCGGCACGTCCAGGCCGCGCCAACTGGCGGGCTTCGTGTACTGGTTGTGTTCGAGCAGTGCATTGCCGCCGGTGTACGACTCCTCGATAATTGAATCGGGATTGCCCATGAAGCCCGGCAGCAGGCGCGTGATCGCCTCGAGCATCACCGACACGGCCACTTCGCCGCCGTTGAGCACGTAATCGCCGATCGAGTATTCGCGCACGTCCACGCCGCGCTCGCGGTAGTAGGCGGGGATGCGCGCGTCGTATCCCTCGTAGCGGCCGCAACCGAACACGAGATGCTGTGCGTGCGAAAGCTCGGTCGCGTCCTGCTGCGTGAAGAGTGGGGCGGAGGGATTGGGGAAGATGAGGATCGGGCGGTCCGGGAGTGCAGTCTTCTGGGCGGGTGCATCCACCGGCAGGCCGAGCAGTTCGTCGAGGCACTCTGCCCAGACGGCCGGCTTCATGACCATGCCCGCGCCGCCGCCGACAGGGGTGTCGTCCACGGACTGGTGCACGTCGTGCGTCCAGTCGCGCAGATTGTGCGCGTGCACGCTGATGAGCCCCTTGCTCTTTGCCTTGCCGAGCAGGCTCAGGTCGAGCACGTCGAAGTATTCGGGGAAGACCGAAACGATGTCGATGTCCATGGCAGTCCTTTGAGAAATTGCAGCGCGCACCTTTTTCAGGCTTGGAAAAAAGTGGAAGGAGTTTGAGGGGAAAATGGTGATTTGTGCGCGCTGGAGCGCGCACAAATCACCACGCCCCGAAAAAAGTGGAAGATCACACCCCGGGGATCAGGCCACCGGGCGGGTCAATCGTCAGATACCCCTCCTCAAGGTCGATGTCCGGCACCAGATCGATCACAAATGGTACGAGTGCCGTCGTCTCATCGCCCACGGGCTGTGCGAGGCGGATCTTGAGCAGCCATTGCGCGCCCTCGATCATGTCCACGACCTTGCCGAGCACGCGGCCGTCGGCCTTCAGACGTGCCTCGAGGCCCACGAGGTCCTTGGGGTAGAATTCGTCGTCTTCCAGCTCCCACGGTTCACCGTACAGCACGGTGCCGTTGAGCTCCTCGGCGGCGTTGCGGTCGTCCACGCCTTCGAGTTTGAGGTACCAGCGGTTTTTGAACGTGCGTGCACGTTCCACAGTGTAGGTCACAGAGCCGTCGCGGTTGAACAGCTCGGCGCCGGGGGCGAACCGCTCTTCGGGTTCGTCCGTGAAGATGCGCACGGTCACTTCGCCCTTGAGTCCCTGTGCGCGGCCGATACGACAGACCCTCAACAACTCGGGCTGTTGAGGGTCTGCAGGAAGTTCACCACTCACCTACGCACATCCATGATGTCGACACGCACCTTGTGGTCGGCCATGGCCTGCACCACGGTGCGAATCGCGTTGGCGGTGCGGCCGTTGCGGCCAATCACGCGGCCAATGTCTTCAGGATTCACGCGTACGCGAATGAGTTCCCCGCGCGCATTCTCATGGGACTTGACCGAAACGTCGTCGGGAAAATCGACGATGTTCTTAATCAGATGTTCCACGGCTTGAGCAAGCATGATCAGATCACACTGCTTCCGGTGCGGACTCTTCGGCGTCTGCGAACTCGACCTTTTCGTCGGCCTTCTGCTCATCGGCGGCGTCGGCGTCGGTCGCGTTCTCGTTCGCCTTGATCTCGGCTTCGGCCTTGGCGGCCTTGAGCTTCTGGGCCTTGGTGTCGGCCTCTTCGATCAGCGTGGCGGCGTCCTTCTTCGGGGCGACGGTCTTCAGGGTGCCTTCGGCGCCCTTAAGGCCCTTGAACTTCTGCCAATCACCGGTGATCTTGAGCAGGTTGAGCACCTGTTCGGTCGGCTGGGCGCCAACGCCGAGCCAGTACTGGGCGCGCTCGGAGTTAATTTCGATGGTCGAAGGCTGGGTGTTCGGGTTGTACAGGCCGATCTCTTCGATCGCCTTGCCGTCGCGCTTTGCGCGCGAATCCATGACGACCACGCGGTAGACCGCGTAGAACTTCTTGCCCATGCGCTTGAGACGAATCTTGGTTGCCAAAATGGCTCTCCTTGGTAACTAGGGGTGTGCGCCATCCCGTGCCGTGTGGGGCACAGCCCGGCCGGTGCACGTGTTCCTTGGCCACACGGTAGTAGAGGGCCCCGCATGGTCAAATAACCCATACAGTATACAATCCGCCATGGAAAACCGCCTGCCTATCTGCTCCATCCGGCAGAGATTTGTCATGGTTGCGGCCGCCCTGCATGACTTTTGTCAGGAGAGGCAGAGCGCCGTCATGCTGTGGGCAATGGGCGGCAATGGCCGGGCGGCGGGGCCGGTTATAATCACAAGCGGTAGATACCGTACAAGGCAAGGGAGTCTGCATGTTCATTCCGCGGTATTACGAGGATCTCAACACGTTGCATGTGGGCTGCGAGCCGAACCGCTCGTACTTCATCCCCGCGTCGCGCCCCTTCGACACGATGCTCGACAACCGCCTCGACTCCGACCGCCTGCAGCTGCTCAGCGGCGACTGGCAGTTCCGCTACTACGGCAGCATCCACGACCTCGACGCCGAGGTGACCGCCGCCGACGCCGCGTATGCCCCGCGTTTCTTCGACGTGGACTTCGACACCGCCGCCGACTACGCCACGCTGCCCGTGCCGAGCGTGTGGCAGATGCACGGCTACGACCACAACCAATACACGAACACGCGCTACCCGTTCCCGCTCGACCCGCCGTACGTGCCCGCGGACAATCCTTGCGCCGTCTACCGCCGCACATTCGACTACACACCGAGCGAATCCGCCCCGCGCGTCTACCTCAACTTCGAGGGCGTGGACAGCTGTTTCTATGTGTGGCTCAACGGCGAGTTCATCGGCTATTCGCAGGTCTCGCACTCCACGAGCGAATTCGACGTGACCGAGCACATCGCTCCCGGCGAAAACACGCTCGTGGTGCTCGTGCTCAAATGGTGCGACGGCAGCTATCTCGAAGATCAGGACAAACTGCGCATGAGCGGCATCTTCCGCGACGTCTATCTGCTCACGCGTCCCGAGCGCATGATCCGTGACTACTTTGTGCACACGAACGTCGAATTCGGGCCCGATGATGAGCCCACTCGCGCGCATATCTCCATCGACTTCGCGCGCGGCGGCGCCGGCCTGCCCGACTGGATTGACGTGACCGTGCTCGACGCCGGGGGCGAGCCGGTGGCGCACGCGCGCGCCATGCCGGCGGAGCGCATGCTCGACGAGCGCGTGGATGACGGCTCATTCCCCGCGCACGCCAAGGCGCAGCTCACGCTTGACGCGCCGCGACTGTGGAATCCGGAGCGCCCGTATTGCTACCGGCTCGCCATCGAGACGCCGGATGAGGCGATCACGCAGCTGCTCACCATCAGCGACCTGCGCGCGGTGGCGCACGACGGCGTGCAGCGCGTGGTGGAGCTCAACCGCAAGCCGATCGTGATCCACGGCATGAACCGGCACGACAGCGACCCGCGCACCGGCTACGCGATCAGCGCCGAGCAGTTCATGGAAGACCTGCTCCTGATGAAACAGCACAATGTGAATGGTGTGCGCACAAGCCACTACCCGAACGCGCCCCACTTCTACGACGCGTTCGAGCAGCTCGGGTTCCTGGTGATCGACGAAGCCGACCTTGAGGCGCACGGCGCGAACGACGCCTGCCATCCGGCGAGCGGTGTGCCTCAGGAGGACTGGAAGCGCGCCGCGCAGCTGTGGAACGAGCGGATTGCCGACAACGAGGACTTCGCGCCGGCGATCATCGACCGCGTGCAGCGCTGCGTGGAGCGCGACAAGAACCACGGGTGCGTGCTGTTCTGGTCGATGGGCAACGAAAGCGCGTTCGGCGTGGGGTTCGAGCGTGCGCTCGCGTGGACCAAGCGCTACGATTCGCGGCGCCTGACGCATTACGAAAGCGCGCGGTACGTGGAGTCCGGCGGGCATGATGCGCATGACTACGGCAACCTCGACGTGCACAGCCGCATGTACCCGAGCATCGCCGAGATCGACGCGTACTTTGAGGAAGGCCCGGCGAGCGCCGCCGCGAACCCGGACGGCGCGCTCGGCGAGAACGGGCAGGCCGCCGGCGGCGAGACCAAACCGTATGTGCTGTGCGAATTCTGCCACGCGATGGGCAATGGCCCGGGCGACCTGGAGGACTATTTCCAGGCGATCCAACGCCACCCCGGGCTTGTGGGCGGCTATGTGTGGGAATGGTGCGACCACGCGGTCGACGCCGGCCGCACACCGCAGGGGCGGCGCGAATACCTGTACGGCGGCGACTTCGGTGACTACCCGAACGACGGCAATTTCTGCGTGGACGGCATGGTCGCGCCCGACCGCACGCCGCATTCCGGACTGGACGAGTTCAAGAACGTGTTCCGCCCCGCGCGCGTGGAAGATTTCACACTCACCGGCGGCGACAGTCCGGACGCGTCCGTCACGCTGCGCAATCACCTCGACTTCACGCCGCTTGGCGCCGAGGTCATGCTGATGTGGGAACTCTACGTGGACGGTGTGATGCAGGCGTACCGCCTGTGCGACGACGATCCCACGCAGCAGGCGATGATGATCGCGCCGCATGACGCCGGCCGTGTACCGCTCATCGGCCTGCCGCCGCTCGTGCGCGACGGCAAGGTCACGCTTGTGCTGCGGTATGTGACGCGCGAGGCGCGCTGGGGCATGGATCCGCTGTTCGAACTCGGCTTCGACGAGGTCGATGTGCCGGTCGCGGGCAGCGCGCACAACCAGTGGGTGCGCCAACAGCACGAGGAGATGCTCGCCGGCGACGAGCGCGGCGCCGCAATCCAGGTGCAACGCGCGGGTGCGTCGATCGTGCTCACGGGCGTGGATTGGCGGTATGTGCTCGACACGCGCACCGGATTGTTCCGTGAGCTGAGCTACCGCAATCACCAGCTGCTCACCGAGCCGATGAGCCTGAGCATCTGGCGTGCGCCGACGGACAACGACCGCTACGTGCGCGAGGAGTGGGAGCGCGCGCAATACCACCATGCGTCGGCGCGCGCATACAGCGTCTCGGCGCGCGCGGTCGCGTCGAGCGGCATCGCGCAGGCGGACGCCGAGCCGCGCGAATCCGACGAGCAGGGCGCGCACCTGTCGATCAACGCCGTCGAGCTGCGCTGCGCGATGGCCGCGGTAGCGCCGGTCGTGCAGCCGATCGCGCGCATGCAGACCACGTGGACCGTGCACGCGGACGGCTCGATTGCCCTGCGGATGGACGTGGAGCGCGACACCGAGTTCCCGTTCCTGCCGCGCTTCGGCATCCGCATGATGCTGCCGCGCGCCATGCGCAACGTGGTGTATTGCGGTTACGGGCCGGGCGAAAGCTACGTCGACAAGCACCGCGCCTGCTGGCACGGCATGTTCGAAGGCACGCCGCCTACGCTCGGCGAGCGCGAGATTCGCCCGCAGGAGAACGGCAACCGGCACGACTGCGATTGGGCGAGCGTAGCGGGCGACGGCGTGGCGCTCATCGTGCTGCGCGGCGACGGCGTGCAGCCTGCGCGCGCGTTCGACTTCCAGGCGATCGACTACACGGCCGAGGAGATGACGCGCGCCGCGCACGACTTCGAACTCGAGCCGGCCGGCGCGACCGTGGTGAGCGTGGACTACATGCAGTCGGGCATCGGGTCGAATAGCTGCGGGCCTGAGTTGCTGCCGCAGTACCGGCTCGACGAGCCCGAGTTCCGCTTCGCCGTCACGCTGCGTCCGCAGAGCGCATGAGCCGACAGGGGCGCGCGGCGGCGTGGATCAGGCGGCACCGCAACGGGCTGTCGATTGCGCTGACGGTCGCGCTCATCGTGGCGTTGTTCGGCGCGTGGCATGCGTTCACCACGCCGACATTCGTCGACACCGCGTACGGGCCGATGCCCGACGTGGTGGGGCGGCAATTCCCTGACGGGTATTACACGCTGCGCGATTACGGATTCTTTCCCACCTACCGGTATGTGCGCTCCGATGAGCCAGTCGACACAATCCTCTCGGTCACGCCGACGGGCGGCCCGGACAGCGTGACGAATCCGCCGGTGGGCGTGGAGCCTGTGAAAACCGACGATTGGCGCGCGTCGGTGACGATGGAGATTTCCCAAGGGCCGGGGCCCGTGGCAGACGATTAGCGCTATGCCTGCTCGCGCGCCTTCTTCTTGGGCAGCGGAGGCAATGATTCGGGCCAGGTCTCGCGGGCGGCCGCGTTCACTGGTTCGTGTTTGTCTTGCAGGGTGAGCGTGGCGGCGAGCGCCATGTGGTCGGAGCCGTCGATGTGTACGGCCTGTACGTCGCTCGCGTGCAGATGGTCAGTGAAGATCACATGGTCGATCACAATGCGCGGCCACGGCAGCCATGTGGGGTAGGTGGGGTGCAACCCCTTTGCCTCGTCGAGCGCGGCGTCATGGAAGCCGCTCGCGAGCAGTTTGCGGAAGCTCGGGTGCGGGATGCTCGAATTGAGGTCGCCGAGGATCACCGTGATCGTCTCATGCGCAGGGGCGTCTGGGGCGGCCAGATTCTGCTGCGGGTGGGCGAGCGCACCCAAGCCGATGATGCCTTCGGACCATTCGCGGCAGCCGCGCTGGGGCGATTTGGGGTGTGCGGAGGCGAACGTGATGTCGCGCATCGGCGAGACCTGCAGGGTGACGGCGGGCACGTCGGCGGCGGGAATCGCCACGCCGGTGGGTGTGCTTTGCGCGGGTTCGACGCGCAGCCACACGCCGTTGAAGCCGCCGTTGTCGCTTGCCTGTGGGTCGCCGAGCTGGCGGTAGGGCAGGAGCTCGGCGAGGCCGGCGGCGTCGAGCTGGCGCACCAGGTCTTCGGTCAGCTCCTGCAGGGCGAGCACGGCCACGTCTTCGTCACGCACCGTGCGCACGATCTCGGCGGCGTTGGCGTGGCCGAAGCGGCAGTTGAGCGTGAGCACGCGGAAGCGGCCGTCGTGGGCGTCGTCGAGGCGGGGTGTGCCTTGTGTGGTCTGGGTATGCGACTGCGCTTCGCGGGCTTTGCGCTCGGCGATCTTGCGCGCGATGGCCTCGCCGGTGTTCGGCGACTTCAGGTCGTTGAGCCAGTATGCGGTCTTGCGCATGAGCGAGGCGATGAGGCCCGCGGCGCAGCATGCGGCGAATCCCCATTCGTGCATGCACAGGCCGGCGATGCCAAGGGCGGCGAACGCGATCCACAGCATGGGGGTGAGGGCGATCAGGTACGGCAGCGGCTTGTGGCCGTCCCAGCCGGCTGGCAGTTCGGTGAGCGCAAGCCACAGCAGGCAGACAATCAGGATGATCCACAGTGCGATGAGCATGGAGGTCCTTTCGACTGATGGATGGGGTGGGCGGTTTTGCCTAAGCATATGCGGCCAACAAGCATGTGACCACGTGGGTTTTCGCCGTTTACGTCACTGCATTCGCTGTTTTGGCCACCATTTTCGCTGTTTTGGTCACTTTTCTTCCGTATTTGTGACGTAAACGGCGAAAACAGTGACCAAAACGGCGAAAATCTTGGGCAATCACACGCAGGATGGGGCTGGTGGCCGGCGGTCGCAGGGACTGGCGGCCAGCGGTGGAGGCTACTGACCAGCAGCAAAGGCTGCGCGGCGCCACCTGACTGGTTGGCGGCGCCGCGCAGAGGGGTCAGCCAAGGAGGCCGCTCAGGCCGCCACCTAGGTTCGGTGGGATTTCGCCACCGAAGGCGTCCTGCAGGCTTTCCGGCAGCTGCGGGGTGCCCTGCTTTTTCGCGAACGCCGAACCCCCCGAGCTCGGCTTGCCCGAAAGACGTGCGCGCAACGCCTGCTCTTCGGCCTCGCGTTTCATCGGATTGCCCGACTTGGAGCCGCCCTTCTTGCCTTTCTTCCCTTTTTTGCCTTTCTTGCCGCCGCCGGGGCCACCCATGCCCGGGAATCCGCCCATGCCGGCCTTGTTGCTCATGCGCTTCATCATCTTCGCCGCCTGCTCGAAGCGCTGCAGCAGCGCATTGACCGCGGAGACGGTGACGCCCGAACCATACGCGATGCGGGCTCGGCGCGAACCGTCGATGATCTTCGGGTCGCGGCGTTCTTCCGGCGTCATCGAGCGGATGATCGCCTCGGTGCGGTCGATCTCGCGCTCGTCGAACTGCTCGAGTTCCTTGCGGTGCTGCGCCATGCCCGGAATCATGCCGAGCAGCGACTTCATCGAGCCGAGCTTGCGCACCTGCTGCAGCTGGGCCAGGAAGTCGTCGAGGCCGAAGCTGCCTTCCGCCATCTTCGCGGCGGCCTCGCGCGTCTGCTCCTCATCGAATTCGCGCTGCGCCTGCTCGATGAGCGTGAGGATGTCGCCCATATCGAGGATGCGCGAGGCCATGCGGTCGGGGTGGAACACCTCGAAGTCCTTGAGGCCTTCGCCGTTCGATGCGAACAGGATCGGCTTGCCGGTCACCGACGCCACCGAAAGCGCCGCGCCACCACGGGCGTCGCCATCGAGCTTGGAGAGCACAACGCCTGTGAAGTCCACGCCTTCGTCGAACGCCTGGGCGGTGCGCACGGCGTCCTGGCCGATCATCGCGTCGATCACGAACAGGATCTCGTTCGGCTGCACGGCGTCGCGGATGTCGCGCGCCTGCTGCATCAGTGTCTCGTCCACGCCGAGTCGGCCGGCGGTATCGATGATCACCGTGTCGTACAGCTTCTGCCGCGCGTATTCAATCGAGTCGCGCGCTACCTTCACCGGGTCGCCGGTGGTCTCGCCCGGAGCGGAAACGGCGTCGCCGCCCGTGGACTGCACGCCCTTCTCCGGCGCGTAGACCGGCACGCCGGCGCGCTCGCCGACCACCTCGAGCTGCGTCACCGCGTTCGGACGCTGCAAATCGGCCGCCACGAGCAGTGGCGTGTGCCCGGAATCCTTGAGCCAGTAGCCGAGCTTGCCTGCGAGCGTCGTCTTGCCGGCGCCCTGCAGACCCGCGAGCATGATGATCGTGGGCGGGTTCTTCGCGAAGTTGAGCGGGCGATCGACGCCCTGGCCCAGGATGTCGGTGAGCTCGTCATTGACGATCTTCACCACCTGCTGCGCCGGATTGAGCGCTTCGGAGACCTCGGCGCCGAGCGCGCGGTCGCGTACGCGCGCGGTGAACGAGCGCACCACGTCGAGCGAGACGTCGGCGTCGAGCAACGCGCGGCGGATTTCGCGGATCGTGCCGTCGATGTCTGCTTCGGAAAGCTTGCCTTTGCTCTTGAGATGCTTGAACGCATTCGAGAGCCTGTCTGTAAGAGAACTAAATGCTGCCATAATGAGCCAATTCTAGCCGTTGCGTGGGAAAAGGGGCGGGATTGTGTGGGGGCTGTGAGGCATGCTGTTTTTGTCTGCGCATAACCGCGCGCGGCGGCTAAGCTGAATACGTTGAGTGCCGAGCGAAGGAGTGTGCGCATGCATCAGAAGAAAATCGAGCAGCAGGCGTTGAAGGTGGGCATCGTCGTCAATATCGTCATGGTGCTCGCCGGGTTCTTCGTGTTCTTCCTCACCGGCCTCAAGGCCATGTTCCTCGACGCCTCGTTCACGGTGATCTCGGTGATCTCCGGCGGCGTCGCCGCGTATCTGTCCAAGAAGACAGTGCGCGTGAGCGACCGGTTCCCCAACGGCATGTTCGCACTCGAGCCGATCTACGCGATCTGCAAATCGATCTTCACGATCTGCCTGCTGCTGTTCTCGTTCCTCGACGTGCTGCGCGTCGCGATCGACTATTTCGCGTACGGCGAGGGCGAGCGGCTCAGCTTCGGCCCGGTGATCATCTACCAGATCGCGGCCGTGGCGGTGTGCCTCGTGCTCGTGGGGTATTACCGCGCGCGCAACCGGTCAATCGGCAACGCGAGCCTCATGCTCAAAGCGGAGGCGAACGGCACGTGGATCGACGGCATGATCTCGCTCGGCATTGGCATTGTGGCGGTGCTGCTGTACTTCCTTCCCAGTGGCACGCCGTTCGATTTTCTGCACTACACCGGCGATTTCTTCATCACCACAATCATTGTGCTGCTCACGATCAAGGAGCCGGTCACGGTGCTGCGCGACGCGTTTGTGGAGCTCGTCGGCGGCACACATGATGACGAGGAGATCTCCGGTTTTGTGACGCGCGAAGTCGAGACGCATCTGCCGGCGGGCATCCAGATGGAGAAGATCCACGTGTTCAAGACTGGCATGAACTTCGATGTCGACATCTTCATCGGCAGCACCAAGGGCACCGTGCAGATGGAGGAGCTCGTGGGGGCGCGCCAGACGATCGAACAGGCGTTGGAGCCGAAGCTGCACATCGTCAACGTGGACTTCGTGTTCGAGTAGGCGGCGCGCCGTTGGATTATTGGCTGTCGGTGGCTGGACGGTAGCTGCCGGCAGCCTTTTTGTGCGTCCGCATGGCAGTATGTGGCTGGCCACTAGACGTCAATGGTCATAGTGGTGGGCTGTGATGGCTGTACATGGTTAGCCACTATCCGCGCGCGTCCATCACCGCGGTCCATTGCGGCTGTATGTCGCTAGCCGGTAGACGCATACAGCCATCTTCGTCGAGCGTTATGGCTGTGCGTTGCTAGCCGGTAGCCATCGACGGCTATGGCAGTGCGCTGTAAGGCTTCTGCGTCGGATGCTGGCCGCACACGCCATGCCATCCACAGCCGGCTCGTTCTCTGCTACTACGGGTAGTGCTTCGCCTGCTACGGGCAGTGGAAAACGGCCTAAAACATGTTGTATGTCGACAAACATGCACTACCCGTAGCTCAGGAGGCACTACCCGTAGCGAGCGGTGGGGCCGTACCGGTTGGTGCCCATGGCATGACTACCCCGTAGCCGGGGAAGCACTGCCCGTAGTAGGGGGCTTTGCAGTCCCATCCGGGTACTTTCTTGAATCACAAATCATTTGTACAAATATTTTGTATAATGAGGTTGTGTGAAAGGAGAAGCGATGACGGAACAGCGAATGAAAGTGGATGACGGTCCGGCGCCTGCGGAGTCGGAGGAGGCGCTCAAGTGCATGGCTCATCCAGCCCGCATGCGGCTGCTCGGCGCACTGCGGGTCGGTGGCGTGCAGACGGTCGGGGAGCTCAGCGCCGCCACCGGTGAGGCGCCGGGCGCGGTGAGTTACCACCTTGCGCAGCTCGCGAAAGTCGGGCTTGTCGCAAAAGCGGCGTCGCCAGATGGAGACAAACGCAAAAGCTACTGGAAATCCTGCCATCACGCGACAAATGTACAGCCAGACAGTGCGGATGCAGACGTCATCGACGCGTTCAGCCGCACGGCGGCGCTCACTTATCAAATGGCGTATGAACGGTTCCTCGACGTGCTGCCCACGCTGCCGCAGGAGTGGGCGCAGACGTGCGGTGCGAACGACCGCGTGCTGAGGCTCACCGCGGAGGAGACGCGCGCGATGGTGGAAGACCTCAACGCGGTGATGCATAAATGGGAGCAGTTGAGCGACGCCCGCAGGGCGGCTGCTGGACGTGGCACTGGCGCCGCCGCAGACAAGGAGACCGCCGTCGAACCGGTCGCCGTGGTGCAGCAGGTGTTCCGATGGGTGCCGTGACCGAGACGTCCGCCGCGCGCCGCTCGTTCTGGCGCGCGCCGAATTACGCCGCTTGGTTCACCGCGGACACGGCATCCGCCGCGGGTGGGTCGCTGCGTGCGCTCGCCGTGAGCCTTGCCGGATACGCGGTCTCCGGGTCGACGGCCGCCGCAGGCTGGCTCGGCACTGCCGCGCTCATCGCGCAGCAGGTGGCGAGCGTGTTCGGCGGCACGTTCGTCGACCGCCATGAGCGCCGCATGCTGATCGTCGTCAACGCGGCGGTCGGTGTGTGCACATGGGGGAGTGTGGCGGCGCTGCTCGTGGCGCGCATGCTCACCTACCCGCTGCTGCTCGTGATTGCCACGCTTGGTTCTGCGGTCAGCGGCTTTCTTGGTAGTGCGACCGATGCGATGCTCCGCTCGATCATCGGCGTGCGCGACTATCCGAAAGCGCTCAGTCTCAACCGTGGGCGAGACGCGACGATCAACATCGTCGGCAATCCCGTCGGCGGATTCCTCTACGGCGTCGCGCCTTGGCTGCCGTTCCTCGTGACGGCGTGCCTGTATGCGCTTTCCGGTGCGGCCGTGCGTCGCATTCGCGCGCCGCGTAAGGCGCATGCGCCCACCGCGCGGCCGTCGTTCTTCGGTGACTTTGTGAGTGGATGGTCGTGGTCGTTGCACAAACCGCTGCTCGTGACGGTCATGATTGCGGCGGCGGTGCTCAATTATGGCGTCAACGGCGTCGAATATGCGATTCAGTTGCATCTGATGCAGCTCAACACGAGCGCGACGCTCATCGGCGCGATTGGCAGCGGCATCGCCGCGACGATGCTCGTCGGCGCGTTCGCCGCGGCGCGGTTGAGCGACCGCGTGCCAGTCGGCGGTTGCATCTGCGTCAGTTTTGTGTTCCTGTGCGTGTGCGTGGCGCCGATGCTGCTCGCGTATGGGCCTAGCGTATCGCGTGGCGCGTCGTATGCGCTTGTGTTCGTTGCGAATGCGGTGATGGGTCTGCCGTTCCCGATCATCGACGCGCTACTGCTCGGCTTCGTGTATGCCAAGGCGCCAACGTCGATGCAGGGCAGAATCGCCGTTTCGCTCACCGTGCCTGCGCAGGCGCTCTCGGCGTTCTCCAGCGCGAGCGCCGGCGCACTGTTGCCTGTGCTCGGCTTCCGCGGCACCATTGCGGTGTTCCTGGCGACGCTTGCACTGTCCACCGTGATGGTGCTGTGCAGTGCGCGCATCCGCCGCATCCCGCGCGCCGACGGCTGGGATACGGCGGAGCTGTAGCTAGGTCAGTCGAGGGACCAAGTCGAGCCGTTGGGGCCGTCTTCGATTGTGATGCCCAAGGCCGCAAGGTCGTCGCGGATCTTGTCGGCGGCCGCGAAATCCTTCGCCTTGCGGGCCGCGGCGCGTGCCTCGAGCTGTGCGTCGATGAGGCGCGCGAGCGCGTCCTGTGCCGCCGAGGCGCCGCCCGCTTCGTCGCCGCCGCTGACCCACGGCTCGGCGAGCGGATCGAGGCCGAGTGTGTCGAGCATCGCGCGCACATTGACAAGCGTGGTGCGCAGGGCTGCGCGCTTGTCGCTTTCGGTGTCGTCCACGATCTCGGTGAGCTGCGTGTTGCCGGCGCGCACCTGCGTGAAGATCGCGGCTGTTGCACGTGAAACATTGACGTCGTCGTTCATCGCGGCCACAAAATCCACCGGCAGGTCGTCGGCGGAAACACCGGTGATTTCCTCGCGCGACGGCTGCTCGCCGAGCGCCTCGGCGGCGTGCTCGATGAAGTTCATGATGCGGTCGTAGGCGGCCTGCGCCTCGGCGAGCGTCTGATCGGACCACTCGAGCATCGACCGGTACTGCACCGAGCCGAGCGCGTAACGCACGACCCACGCCGAATGCTCCTTGAGCACAACAGGCACCGAGAGTCCGTTGCCCAAGGACTTGCTCATCTTCTCGCCCTTCGCGGTGACCCACGCCGAGTGCATCCAGCGGTTCGCCGTGCGGTAGCCGGCGGCGCGCGTCTGCGCCATCTCGTTTTCGTGGTGCGGGAAGCGCAGGTCGAGGCCGCCGCCGTGGATGTCGAACATGCCGTCGAGGTAGCGGTAGCTCATCGCCGAGCATTCGATGTGCCAGCCGGGGCGGCCGGTGCCGAACGGCGTCTTCCAGCGCGCGTCGGCCGGGTCGGTGGCCTTCGGGCGCTTCCACAGCGCGAAGTCGCGCGGGTCGCGCTTGTCTTCGGAAAGGTCGGCCGGATCGACCGGATTGTACTTGTCTTCGCCGGTGGCGTCCACCGATGGTCCCATGCGGTCGGCCACTGCCGCAGCCTCGTCGACCTCGGTGGTCTGCTTCTGGTGCGTGAGCTCGCCGTAGTGCGGCCACGACGCCACATCGAAGTACACGTCGCCCGTGAGTTCGCCGTTCTCGTCACGCACCACGTAGGCATGGCCGTTGTCGATGATGCGCTCGATCAGGTGGATCATGTCCATGATGTGCCCGGTGGCGCGCGGTTCATACGTCGGCGGCAGCACGCCCAGCTGCTCGTAGGCGCTGGTGAACTCCTGCTCGTAGTGGTAGGCGCGCGCCCACCAGCGCTGCCTGGCCGCCGCGGCTTTGTCGAGGATCTTGTCGTCGATGTCGGTCACATTGCGGATGAACGTGACGCGGTAGCCGAGCCTGAGGAACCAACGGCGGATGATGTCGAACGCCACACCGGCGCGGATGTGCCCGATGTGCGGCGAGCTCTGCACAGTGGCGCCGCACACGTACATGCCCACCTTGCCCGGCTGGATCGGCTCGAACCGCGAGACCTCATGCGACGCCGTGTCGTAGAGTTTCAGGTCGACGGCCGCGTTGGCGACGCCGCCATTGCCGGCCTGAAGTGTCTCGGCGAACTGCGGATCCGTGAAAGTGCTGGAATTGCTTGCTTCGTGGGTATGCTCGGTCATGGTTCGAGCGTACGTAGACAACTAGACGAGTGCGGCCGCTACTGGCCCATTTGCTCGGAAAGGTCGAGCCATTCGGCTTCGAGGCCGTCCGATTCCGCCGCGAGCGCCTGCAATTGCCCGTTGAGCTCGTTGAGGCCGGCGTAGTCGCTCGGGTCGTGGGCCGCCATCTGCGCTTCGAGCTGCTCTTTCTGCGTTGCGATTTTCTCGAGCTTGCGTTCGATCGCCGATACGCGCCGCGAGGCGTCGGCGTAGGCCTTACCGCTGAGTTTCGGCGCTTCCGGTTCGGTGGTGGTGGCCGCAGACGCGGCGTCGGCTGAACCGCCGCCATTGGCGGGGGAGTCACCTCCGGTCGCCGGGCCGCCCGCAGCGCCTTCCAGCCCCAGCGGGTCCTCGCCGCGCTTGAGTTGCTCCACCATGTCGAGGTAGTCCTGCACGCCGCCCGGCAGGTGACGCACCTTGCCGCCGATGAGCGCGAACTGCTCGTCGGTCACGCGTTCGAGCAGGTAACGGTCGTGGCTCACCACGATCAGCGTGCCCGGCCACGTGTCGAGCAGGTCCTCCATCACGGCCAGCATGTCGGTGTCCAGGTCGTTGCCCGGCTCGTCCATGATCAGCACGTTCGGCTCGTCGAGCAAAATCAGCAGCAGCTGCATGCGGCGCTTCTGACCGCCCGAAAGGTCGCGAATCGGCGTCATGAGCTGCGCCGCCTCGAACCCGAGCCGCTCCATGAGCTGGCCCGGCGTCACCTCTTTGCCGTCCACGATGTAGCTGGGTTTGTACCGGCTCAGCACTTCCTTGACCTTGTATTTGCCGAGCTTCTCCAGCTCGTCGAGCCGCTGCGAGAGCACAGCGAAGCGCACGGTCTTGCCAATGTTCACGCGTCCGGCCGTGGGCGTGAGCGTGCCGTCGAGGATCTTGAGCAGTGTCGATTTGCCCGCGCCGTTCGCGCCGACGATGCCGAAGCGGTCGCCCGGCCCGATGAGCCACGTCACGTCGTCGAGGATCTTGCGCCCGCTCACCGTGATCTCCACCGCGGCGCTTGTCTCGTCGGCGTCCGCATCGTCGCGCGTGCCACGCAGCGCGTTGATCTCGCCCGCCGGCTCGTGATGCGTCAGCCCGTGCTTGGCGGCGACCTCGCCCGCGCGCGCACCGAATGCGGAGGCGAGCCGCGGGTCGTCGGCGTCGTCGACGGCGATTGTGACGCTGCCGAACACCTGCGGTTCCTGCACCATCGGCTCCACCACGTCCACGGTGCTCGCCGACCGCGCGCTCGCCGCGAGCGCCGCCGCATCGGGGTCGATGTCGGCATACGCGCCCTGCTCGCGGTCGTAGACCTGCGTCACGTCGACCAGATCCACGACCTGCTTGCCTAGGCGCGCGGTGGCCATCTGCTTGAGTTCCAACGTGTTGCGCATTGGCGGCACATCCGCGATGAGTTCAGTGGCCGCCTTGACGTGGAATTTCTGCTTCGTGGACCGTGCGCGCGCCCCGCGCGAGAGCCACGCGAGCTCTTTGCGCGCCAGGTTGCGGCGCTTGGTCTCGCGCACGTCGGCCTGCCGGTCACGCTCCACGCGCTGCAGCATGTAGGCGCTGTAGCCGCCTTCGAACGGTTCGATCTGCCCGTCGTGCACTTCCCACATCGATTCGCACACTTCGTCGAGGAACCAGCGGTCGTGCGTCACGAGCAGCAGTGCACCGGTGCCGCGGCTCCACCGGTTCTTGAGGTGTTCGGCGAGCCAGTGGATGGTGATCACATCCAGATGATTCGTGGGCTCGTCGAGCGCCAGGATGTCCCAGTCCTTGAGCAGCAGGCGCGCCAAGTCGGCGCGGCGCCGCTGCCCGCCGGAGAGCGAGCCGATTTTCGCGTCGAGGTTCATGCCGCCCAGCAGCGCCTCCACGATCTCGCGCGACTGCTGCTGCGACGCCCATTCGTAGTCTTCGCGCCCCTCGAGCGCGGCTTCGCGCAGTGTCGCATTGTCGTCGAGCGCATCGCGCTGCGTGAGCATGCCGAACGTGAGCCCGTTGCGGCGCGTCACACGCCCGGAGTCGGGCTCTTGTGTACCGTCGAGCAGCTTGAGCAGCGTGGATTTGCCGTCGCCGTTGCGGCCCACGATGCCAATGCGGTCGCCTTCGAACACGCCTTGCGTGACGTCGGTGAACACGGTTTTTGTGGCGAATGCGAGCGATACATGCTCAAGTCCCAGGTCATAAGTCGGCATAGTGTTCCACTGTAATGAGACCGCGGTAAATCACCGTGCCGGAGCTGTGGGCCGGCTAGTTCATCAGCGAGCGCGCGTAGGTGTTGCAGCGCGCGGCGAACCCGGAGAACACCTGCTCGGCGAGCGGCTGCAGCTGGCCGTAGATCGCGGCGTAGGCGTCGCGCAGTTGGGATTTGGACCCGCCCGACGCTTTGAGCTGCTTGACCATGGCGGGTTCGTCGAGCCACTCCTCGAGCAGCTGCGGCGTGACTTCGAGATGGAACTGCATGCCGAGGGCCGACCCGAAACGGAACGCCTGCACTTTGGTCTCGGCGGACCGGGCGAGCAGTTGCGCGCCTTCGGGCAGGGTGACGGCGTCGGTGTGCCAGTGCAGCACGTCGAGTTGTTTGCTCCACATGGAGAAGTAGTCGTGGCGCTCCATGCGCTTGATCGGCATCACGCCGATTTCTGGCGTGCCGTTGCGCTTGAGTTTGGCCCCCAATGCCGTGGCGATAATCTGGTGGCCCAGGCACACGCCGAGCACGGGTTTGCCCACGCTCACGGCGGCGCGCACGAGTTTGGCTTCAGCTTTGAGCCCGGGGTAGTCGTCGAAGTCGGTGGCGCCCATCGGGCCGCCCATCAGCACTACGCCGGCCACTTCGTTGAAGTCCGGCATGTCCGGTTTTTTGTGTGTGGTGATGTTCAGCGTCTGCGTGGGCAGGTCGATCTCTTCGAGGTCGGTGAGGATACGCCCTGGTTTTTCCCATGCGGCATGCTGAAGGATCAGAACTTCCGGTTTGCTCATAGCCACTATTGTGCCATCTGCCCGGACGAGGCGGCGCAGTTCTTCTACTACCCAGCCGTATTTCGCCGTTTGCGTCACTGGATTCGCCGTTTTGGTCACTGCTTTCGCTGTTATCGTCACTTTTGAGCCGGATTCCTGACGATAACGGCGAAAACAGTGACCAAAACGGCGAAAACACAACGATGTGGTGGTGCACAGGCCGCTGTGAACCTGGGCTACCGATATGCAGGAATGCCGCGCACCGCGCAGGGGCAGATGCCCCGCGCACGGCGCACGGCGTTCACGCGTTCAGCGGCCGGTGATTTCGGACCCGACCACCTTCTCGCTCAGCGCGCGCGGGCCGCGGGTCATCGCGACGGCGCCCGAGCGCACGAGCTCGATGATGCCGTAATGCTCGAGCAGGCCGAGCAGCGCGTCGATCTTGCCGCCCGCGCCGGTCGCCTCGATCGTGAGCGATTCGGGGTTCACGTCCACCACGCGCACGCGGAACAGGCGCACGATCTCGAGCACGTCGGAGCGATTCGACTCGTCGGCGGCCACCTTGATCAGCACGAGTTCGCGCTCCACGGTCGTCGTGGGGTCAAGGTCGACGATCTTGAGCACATGGAGCAGCTTGTTGAGCTGCTTGATGATCTGCTCGAGCGGCACATCCTCCACGTCGGCGGTCACGGTGACGCGCGAGATGTCGGGGCGCTCGGTGGGGGAGACCGAAAGCGAGTTGATGTTGAACGCGCGGCGCGCGAACAGGCCAGAGATGCGCGCGAGCACGCCCGGTCGGTTCTCCACGAGCACCGACAGCGTGTGACGCTGGGAACCCGGCTTGGATGCAGGATACGATGCCATCTGTCTTGCGCTCCTTTCAGTTGTTTTCCTCGGTGGCCACGGCTTCGGCGAGCGATTCCGCCACGTCTTGCGTGCTCGACCGCCCGTCTTGCAGACTCACGTTGCCCTGCGGGTTGAGCAGCGGCTTGATGCCCGGCATGTACGTGACGTTGTCGTTGGAATCGCCGGCGGCGACCATCGGCCACACCATCGCGTCCTTCCACACATGGAAGTCGATCAGCACCGGGCGGTCGTTGATCTGGTTCGCCTTACGGATGCACTCGATGGCCTCTTCCTTCGTGCGCGCACGCATGGCCACACACCCGTAGGCTTCGGCGAGCTTGACGAAGTCCGGCACGCCCACGAGCCCGGTCTTCTCCTCTTCGTGCAGGATCGTGGCCGAATAGTGCTTCTCGTAGAACAGCGTCTGCCACTGGCGCACCATGCCGTACACGGAGTTGTTGAGCAGCGCGATCTTGATCGGTGTGCCCTCCATGAACGCGGTGGCGAGCTCTTCGCTCGTCATCTGGAACGAACCGTCGCCGTCGATGAGCCACACCGGCTTCTTGCCATCGAAGTATTGCTGCGAGCCGATTTCGGCGCCGATCGCGGCGGGCAGGCCAAAGCCCATCGTGCCCAGGCCCCCGGAAGAGATCCACTGGTGCGGGTGGTGGAACTCGATGAGCTGTGTGGCCCACATCTGGTGTTGGCCCACGCCCGAGACCCAGATCGTGTTGGGGTCGGCCTCGGCCGAAAGCTGCTGCACGACCCACTGCGGGGCGAGCGTGCCGTCGGTCGGCTCCTCGTAGCGAACCGGGTACTGCTCCACCCACTTGTTGAGCAGCGTCCACCACGTGGTCAGATCCGGCTTGCCGTGTTCCTTGTGCAGCTGTTCGATCTGCGGGATCAACGCCTGCAGCACCGTCTTCACATCGCCGACGATCGGCACGTCCGCCACGCGGTTCTTGCCGATCTCCGCCGGATCGATGTCGATGTGGATCACGCGCGCGCCCGGAGCGAACGCCTCGAGCTTGCCGGTCACACGGTCGTCGAAGCGCGCGCCGATCGCCACCAGCAGGTCGGAGCGCTGCACGGCGCCGGTCGCGGCGATCGTGCCGTGCATGCCGAGCATGCCGAGCACGGCCGGGTCGCTATCGGGTACGATGCCGCGCGCGGGCAGCGTCGTCACGATCGGCGCGCCGGTCAGGTCGCTCAGCGCCTTGATCTCGTCGCCGGCGTCGGAACGCACGGCGCCGCCGCCCACATACAGCACGGGGCGGAACGAGCGCTGGAACATGCGCGCGGCGTCGGCGAGCACGCGGCCGTGCGCCTCGGTCACGGGGTTGTAGCCGGGCAGGATCATGCGCTGCGGCCACGAATAATACATCTCGCCGTTCTGCGCGGTCTTCGTCAGGTCGACGACGACGGGGCCGGGGCGGCCGGAGCGCGCGATGTAATGCGCTTCGGCGAGCACGCGCGGCACGTCCTGCGCATTGGTGACGAGGTACGAATGCTTGGCCACCGGGTAGGTGGCGCCTACGATGTCGGCCTCCTGGAACGCATCGGTGCCAATCGAATCGACGCCCACCTGGCCGGTGATCACCACCATCGGGATCGAATCCATGTTCGCGTCGGCGATCGCCGTGATGATGTTCGTGGCGCCAGGGCCGGACGTGACGATGCACACGCCCACTTCGCCCGTGGCCACCGCGTAGCCTTCGGCGGCATGGCCGGCGGCCTGCTCGTGGCGCGTGAGGATGAACCGGAACCCGGTCTCCTCGTTGATCGCATGGTAGACGGGCAGAATCGCGCCTCCCGGAACGCCGAACACGTCTTTGACTCCCAGGTCCTCCAGCGAGCGTACCAGCGCTTGCGCGCCGGTCATCTTCTCTCCGTCGGCGATGGTGCGCTTGTGCTGATCCCCGGCGGATTTGCTCACGCCGCGGAACGCCTGCAGGGGTGTAGGTGACACTGCTTTCCCTCTCATTGATAGTACGGCTGGGGCTGGCCCCACGATTGCAGCCATACTACTGGACGCACGCGGTGCGTGGGGAGCGGTGACCGAATGCTGAATCGAGATATGGATGCGCGCGCCACACCCGTCGGCGCGCGTCGCAGATGGCTCACGCCGCTACTTGCCGCGCGCGTCGAGCTTCTTCCACCCCTCTTCGGCGGCGGCGAGCTGCGCCTTGCGCTTGCTCGTGCCGGTGCCGGTGCCGATGATCTCGATCGAATCGCCGAGCATGGCGCGCGCCGTGAACACCGGCGCATATTCGGGGCCGGCCACCGACATCTGGTACCGCGGCTCGCCGAGGCCCATCTGATGCGCCTTCACGGTGAGCGACGTCTTCCAGTCGAGCGCCGGGCCCTCGCTCGCGACTTCGGCGAGCGTGTCGTCGATCAGGTGATGCACGACCTTGCGCGCCTCGTCGATGCCGTGTTCCACGAACGTGGCTCCGATGAGCGACTCGACGATGTCGCACAGGATCGAGCTTTTCTCGGCGCCGCCCTGTTCGCGCTCGCCGTGGCCGAGCAGGATGTAGGGGCTCACGTGCAGTTTGTCGCGTGCGATGGCGCTCAGTTCCTCTTCGGAGACGGCCTTGGCGCGGATCTTGGCGAGCTGGCCTTCGGTCATGTCGGGGTGGCGCGAGAACAGCGTCTCGGTGGTGACGAGCTCGAGCACGGCGTCGCCGAGGAACTCGAGCCGCTCGTAGTTCTTGACGCCGGGGTGCTCGTGCGAGAACGAGCGGTGCGTGAGCGCCTCCACGAGCAGGTCCGGCTGCAACGTGGTGCCGAGCGCGGCGAGCAGTTCGCTGGAAGGTGATGTGGTGTCTGTGCTTACCCGAACGGAATGTGAACTCATAGTTGGCATACTACTCGGTGCCGTAACGGGGCGCCGGGCCCGCCAAGGCATAGAAAAACGCCCTGCCACCCGTCGATGGCAGGGCGTTGAGCGTCAGTGAACCGCCTGGATTCAGCGCGAATGCGTGGCGCGGATGGCCTCGCGGTAGACGCGGCCGCGGTAGGAACCGCAGGTCGGGCAGGCCATGTGGGCCAGGGTCGGAGCGCCGCAGTTCGGGCAGCTGATCGTCTGGGCGGCCTTGGCCTTCCAGGTGGAGCGACGCGTGCGCGTGTTGGCGCGCGACATCTTGTACTTTGGCAGTGCCATAGTCGTATCCTCTGTTTCGTTCGAACAATATGAGCTTAAGCGTTCAGCATGTTAACACAGCTGCGGTACAACTCAGGCGTCACCCTGCTCTTCCGCCTCGAGCTGCTCCTTGAGCGCGGCCAGACCGGCGAACCGCATGTCGGCCACCTTGTGCTCGTGCTCGGGGTGCTCGTTGAGGTCCACGCCGCACTGCGGGCACAGGCCCTTGCAATCCGGGCGGCACAACGGCTGCAATGGCAGCGCGTCGACGAAGGTGTCGCGGATCAGCGCTTCGATGTCGGCGAACGCGCCGCGGTCGATCAGCGGATACACGTCCTCCGCCTCGTCCTCACCGGCGAAGATCTCCACTTCCTCGTCCTTGTTTTTGCCGTCGTCCGGCTGCTCCTCGAAGGGGAAGAACGCGGTCGCCTGCGCCGTCCAGTCGCGGTCGAGCGGCGTGTCGCAGCGCGTGCACACGGCGTGCACCGGCGCGGTGAAGCTGCCGGTGAAAATCAGTCCGTCCACAATCGAGTCGAACCGCCCGCGCACCTGCACGTCGCTACCCTCGGTGATGCCGACGATTGTGTCGCCGATGCCGCCCGGCGCGGGGAACGCCTTGTCAACCTCCATCGACTGCCCTGCGCGTGAACCGATCTGCGCCACGGGAATCGTCCAATCCGTGTATGTGACTCGTGCCATGTGACTGCTCTCTCCATTTCCTCGTGCCGGGCCATGCGTGCGGCCCGGTCTGCTGCTTGGTTCAATCGCCTGCGCGCGCGTGGTATTCCACGCCGCCGCGCCGGCCTAGTTGTCCGGATAGTCGTCCTCGTCGAGCCGCGGCAGCTGCTCGGCGGCCTTCTGCTGTCGGTCCTCGAGCACCTTGAGCCCCGCCTGCACGTCGCGCTCCAGCTTGTGCAGCTGTTCTTCGAGGTCGTTCATCACGCCGATGCAGTAGCGGTCGGCGCCCTGCGTCAGGTGGTCGGATTTGCTCTGCGCCTTGTCGAGCATCGAGCGCGCCTTTTCGCGCGCCAGCTGTGTCACGTTTTCTTGGCTCGCCATGAAGCGCACCTGGTCGTTCGCGTCGCGCACCATGTCGGCGGCGCGGCTCTGCGCGGACGTGATGATCACGTTCGCCTGGCTTTGCGCGTCGGCGAGCCGGCGCTCGGCCTCGCGCATCAACGCGCTCGCGCGCTCGAGCTGCACAGGGAGCATCGATTTGAGCGACTGCAGCTGTTCGAGGAAGTCGTCGCGGTCGATCTTGACGGCCGTGGGCGAGAAGATCGAGCCTTTCGCCTCGTTGAGCATGCGTTCCATCGCGTTGATCGCGTCGTACACGGTGGTGAACTCCGCCTGTTCGTGCGCCGGTGTGGCGCCGCCGTCATCGGCGTGGTTCTCGCGCAGGTCGGGCAGGTCGTCCATCGAGAATCGCCGGCGTGGCGCGGGAGCCGCGGGTTCGGCGCCGGCGGTCTGGGCGTCCGGCTCGGGGTGTGGATCGGTCATGTCCGTCATGGGTGTGCTCCTTCTTGCCTCTCTGTGGCCTCGGTTTACCGCTGTGCCGCCGTGGCCGGCCGTTCGGCGTGCAGCGCGGTGTACAGCATGGGGATCACGTAGTCGGGCACCATACCGGTCACATCGCCGCCGTGGCGCGCCACGTCTTTGACGACCGAGCTCGAGATGTGCTCGAGGGCCGGCGCGGCGGGCAGGAACATCGTTTCGATGCCGGCGAGCTTGCGGTTCACGAGCGCCATGCCCAGTTCGGCCTCGTAATCGCCGTTCTGGCGCAGGCCCTTGACGATCACCGGCGCGCCGACCTTGGTGCAGTAGTCGGTGATCAGACCTTCGGTGGAACTGACGACCACGTTGTGGCACTGCATGTCGGCGAGCGCATGGCGGATGATATCCACGCGTTCGTCTTCGGTGAACAGCGGCGTCTTCGCCGCATTGACCGCCACGACCACATGCACTTCGGTGAACAGGCGCGCGCATCGTTGGATCACGTCGAGATGGCCGATTGTCACAGGGTCATAGGAACCGGGGCATACTGCAATAGTCATACGCACTAGAGTACTGTGCGGCGCGCCTGAACCGGGGCGTTTCGCCCGTTTTTTCGCTCTTGGTGCCCTACGCGCGCGCAGATGCCGGCCATGCGTGCCACAATGGAGGGCACATGGCAGGCTTTTGCACGGGCCGCGCGGTTGGCGCGCACCGTGCGCACATACAGAAACGGAGAGATCGATGAGTGCATGGATGGATGGCCTTGATGACGATCCGCTGTTCGCGCCCGATTCGGGCGGCGGCACCGCGGTGCTCGAACGCCCGGTCGAAGAGGAGCAGGAGCAACGCAGCAACGATGGCGAAGGCGACCGTTTCGCGCATTACGTGTCGCGCGAGCGCATCGCCGAATCGCGCCTGACCGGCCGGCCGGTCGTGGCGCTGTGCGGCAAGGTGTGGGTGCCGAAGCACGACCCGAAGAACTACCCGGTGTGCCCGGAGTGCAAGCGCATCTTCGAGGAGTATGGCGCCGGCGGCGGGTTCTAAGCCTCCGTGCCCGCAACACACACTGCATGAACGCATACAGCACTGCCCGTAGCGGTCCCTCCCGCTACGGGCAGTGGTTTTTCTGTTACGGGTAGTATTTTCTCCGCTACGGGTAGTGCTTTTTCGCCTTCCCTCCCCCTAGAATCCGCCATTTTCCAACGATCGTATAGAGGGGTAGCCCAAAGAAGCACTACCCGTAGCAGAGAGACCACTGCCCGTAGCAGCAGAAGCACTGCCCGTAGCGGTCTGTTCTGCTACGGGCAGTGGTGTATTTGCTACGGGCAGCGAAGAGGGGACTGCTTCGGCAGGAGTTCGGGCGTGCTTCTGGCCCGCACAACGGGTTATGCGCCGGTGATCTCGTTGATGCGCTGCAGTTCCTCTTGCGTGAAGTCGGTGTTGTCGATCGCGGTCAGGTCGTCGAGGATCTGCTCCGGTTTCGAGGCGCCCACGAGCACCGTCGTGACCGCCTCGTCGTGCAACAGCCAGGCGAGCGCCATCTGCGCGAGCGACTGGCCGCGCGCCTGTGCCAGGTCGTTGAGCGCGCGGATCTGCCCGATCTTCTCGTCGAGCTGGGCCTGGTGCAGGAACCGGCCGTCGTGCGCGATGCGGCTGTCGGCGGGGATGCCGTGCAGGTAGCGGTCGGACAGCAGGCCCTGGTCGAGCGGCGAGAACGTGACGAGCCCCTTGCCCAGCTTGCGCGTGGCCTCTTTGAGTCCGTTGTGTTCGATGGTGCGGTCGAACATGTTGTAGCGGTTCTGGTTCACGATGAACGGCACATGCATCGCGTCGAGCAGCTGCGTGGCGCGTTCGAGCGTCGGGCCGTCGTAGTTCGACAGTCCCGCGTAGAGCGCGCGGCCCGACGTGACGGCCGTGGCGAGCGCGCCCATCGACTCCTCGAGCGGCGTCTCCGGGTCCATGCAGTGGTGGTAGAACACGTCCACATAGTCGAGCCCCAGCCGCGCGAGCGACTGGTCGAGGCTCGCCAGCAGGTACTTGCGGCTGCCGCCGGCCCCATAGGGGCCTTCCCACATCTCGAACCCGGCCTTGGTGGCGATCACGAGCTCGTCGCGGTGCGCGTGCAGGTGCCGGCGCAGGATCTGCCCGAAGTTGCGTTCCGCCGCGCCTGGTTCGGGGCCGTAGTTGTTGGCCAGGTCGAAATAGGTGATGCCGTTGTCAAAGGCGGTGAACACCACCTGCTGCATCTGGCCCATCGGCGTCAGGTCGCCGAAATTGTGCCACAGGCCGAGCGCCACCTGCGGCAGGCGCAGGCCGCTTGTGCCGCAGCGCACATAGTCCATCGACGCGTAGCGCGTGGGGTCGGGTGTGTAGACATGGGTCGGTTCGAGCATCGTCACTCCATCCTCAATGGGTTGTGTACGGGTTGTGCAGGCCGCGTGTCACTGCGGCAGCACGGTCGTCTCGGTGGGGATCACCGGGTCGCCGCGCATGAGCGACTGCGCGGTGATCGGCAGTTCGCTCAGCGACTGTGCGTGGTAGTCGCGCGCGTTCATGATCGCGTCATGCCCGCGCCACTGGTCGTCGATCTGCCCGTGGTCCACATAGTCTACGAGCAGGTTCTTCCACCCTTCTCCCGGCGCGAAATCGGCGAGCGCCTGCGCGCTGCCCGCGATCACATGCTCGCAGCTCGCGAGCGAGTATTCGTACGAGCGGAACGCGAGCTTGCGCCCCGGCACGGTGGCCTTGTCTTTCGACTTCTTCGCCACCGGCTCCATCACGCCGTGCGCGCCCATGCGCTCGGTCAGCTTGTAGACCATCGCGCACGTGGGGGCGCCGGAACCCGTGACGAGCTGCGTGCCGACGCCGTACGAATCGACCGGTGCGGTCTGCAGCGCGGCGATCGCGTATTCATCGAGGTCGTTCGTCACCGTGATCTTCGTGTTGACCGCGCCGAGCGCGTCGAGCTGGTTGCGCACGCGCTGGGCGAGCGCGGCCAGGTCGCCCGAGTCGATGCGCACACCACCGAGCTCCGGGCCGGCCACTTCCACCGCCGTGCGCACGGCCTCCTCGATGTTGTACGTGTCGACGAGCAGTGTCGTGTTCTTGCCGAGCGCGGCGATCTGCGATTCGAACGCGGCGCGCTCGCTGTCGTGCACGAGGGTGAAGCAGTGCGCGGCCGTGCCGATCGCGGTCAGGCCGTACAGCTGCGCGGCGAGCAGGTTCGCCGTGCCCTTGAATCCGCCGACGATCGATGCGCGCGCCGCCGCCACGGCCGCCCATTCGTTGGTGCGCCGGCCGCCCATGTCCATGCACGGGCGGTTCTTTGCGGCCGAGGCCATGCGCGAGGCCGCAGCGGCCACCGCGGAATCGTAGTTGAGGATCGACAGGATCAGCGTTTCGAGCAGCGTGCACTCGCCGAACGTGCCTTCGACCTGCAGGATCGGCGAATTGGGGAAGTACGCCTCGCCTTCGCGGTAGCCGCGGATCGTGCCGTTGAAGTGGTAGTTCTCGAGCCAGGCGATCGTCTCTTTGTTCACGATGTGGCGGTCGGAAAGGAACCGCAGGTCCGCTTCGCTCGGGTGGAACGCCTCGAGCTCGTCGAGCAGGCGCCCGATGCCGGCGACCACGCCGTAGCGGCGGCCTTCGGGCAGATGGCGCGTGAAGACCTCGAACACGCAGTCGCGGTTGGCGGTGCCGTCGCGCAGCGTGGCATCGAGCATCGTGTACTCATACATGTCGGTCATCATCGAAGGGTTGATGGGGCCGCTGATCGAGCGGGGGTGGCTGGGTGTGGGCATGGGTGGCTCCTTGCTGGGCGCCGGCGTGCGCGCGGTGCGGTGTGGTTTCGGTCGTGCTGTTTGCAGCGTTGCTCTTAGCGTAGTCGTTTCAAGCGGCAATGCGCTGTGGGCGGGTCGAAATGCGGTGGGCGCGTGCTGTGGCGCCGCAGGTGCACGGGCTCACGCTAGACTGGGGCCATGCGTTTTGTTGCGGGAATCTGGCGCCTGGCGATTGTGGCGCTGTGCGTGATGGGCACATCGGAAGCGTGGGCCCAGCCGAACCGTTGGGTGTATTTCACGTTCCAGACCGGCGCGCTCGTCGGTTTCGTCATGCTGTGGGCGGGCGCGGCGAGCCTTGTGCGCGGGGTGCAGCCGCCGGCATGGCTCAAAGGCGCCGCCACCACCTACGCGATCGTGGTGGCGCTTGTGGCGTTCACGATGCTGCCGCCCGACGACCCGCGCACTGTGCCGCAGATCATGGGCATCATGACCAACACGATGCTGCACCGCATTGTGCCCGCCATGGTGGTGCTCGATTTTCTGCTGTTCGACGAACACCGGCGTTTCAAGGCGTCGTACCCGCTGCTGTGGCTCATCTACCCGCCGCTCTACCTGACCTTCGTGCTCGTGCGCGCCTGGTGGTGGCCGCACGCCGGCCCCGGCGCCGGCGGCAGCCCCTACCCGTACGACTTCCTGAACCTGCCGGCCGTGGGCTGGGCGCAGTTCGGCATCGCGTGCCTCAAAGTGCTCGCCGCGTTCCTGGCGAGCGGCGCGGTGGTGTGCCTCGTCGACCGCGCGCTGCCCGAACACCCGCTCGCAAAGTAGCCACGCGCTGAACCGGCGCGCACGTACTATCCTGCAAAGAGCAACACAACCGGTGCGCCGCCGTGCGCGCACCATGAGAGGACACCCAACACCGTGGAAATCAAAGACATGCTCGAGGGCCAGACGATCATCCGCCCCGACGGCCGCGCCGTCGACGAACTGCGCCCCGTGAAGATTACCCGCAGCTTCACCGACGTGCCCGAAGGCTCCGTGCTCATCGAATGCGGCAACACGCGCGTCATGTGCACCGCCACGTTCACCTCCGGCGTGCCGCGCTGGCGCAAGGACAGCGGACTGGGCTGGGTGACCGCGGAGTATTCGATGCTGCCGCGCGCCACCGCCGAACGCACCGACCGCGAATCCGTGCGCGGCAAGGTCGGCGGACGCACGCACGAGATCAGCCGCCTCATCGGCCGCTGCCTGCGCGGCGTAGTCGACATGAAGGCCCTGGGTGAAAATCAGATCCAGCTCGACTGCGACGTGCTGCAGGCCGACGGCGGCACGCGCACCGCGTCGATCACCGGCGCCTACGTGGCGCTTGTCGACGCGCTGCACTGGGCGAAAAGCCAGCGCAAGATCCGCAGCGTGGAGCGCGTGCTCAAAGACAGCGTCTCCGCCGTCTCGGTCGGCGTGATCAACGGCACGCCCATGCTCGACCTGCCGTATATCGAAGACAGCCAGGCCATGACCGACATGAACGTGGCGATGACCGGATCGGGCGACTTCATCGAAATCCAGGGCACCGCCGAACACCGCCCGTTCTCGCGCGCCGAACTCAACGAACTACTCGACCTGGCCACCAAAGGCAACCGCGAACTGCAGCGCGCGCAGGCCGACGCGCTCGCCGAACTCGCCGAGCACTGATCATCCAGTCACATCAACGCAGCAAGGAGCACACCGTGAAGATCGTCGTCGCCACGCACAACGAAGGCAAACTCGTCGAGATCCGCAACATCCTCACCGAGCAACTCAGCGCCGCCGCGCAGGGCATTGAGCTCGTCTCGGCCGGCAGCCTGGACCTCGCCGACCCCGCGGAGACCGGCGTGACGTTCGAAGAGAACGCGCTGCTCAAGGCGCGGTTCGTGGCCAGCGCCACCGGCCTGCCGGCGATCGCCGACGACTCGGGCCTGATCGTGGACGTGATGGGCAACGCGCCCGGCATCCTTTCGGCGCGCTGGTCCGGCACGCACGGCGACGACGCCGCGAACAACCGCCTGCTGCTCGCGCAGATCGAAGACATCCCCGACGACGACCGCACGGCGCGCTTCCGCTGCGCCGCCGCGCTCGTGGTGCCGGTGGAGAGCGACGGCGACGGCCTCGGCGAGTTCCACGAGACCGTGGCGCTCGGCGAGATGCCCGGCACGATTGTGCGCCATCCGCACGGCATGAACGGCTTCGGCTATGACCCAATCTTCATGCCCGACGAGCAGCCGCAGAGCGCGCAGGATAGCGGTGAACTGCTCACGAGCGCGCAGATGACGCCCGAGCAGAAGAACGCGATCTCGCACCGCGGCAAGGCGCTGCGCGCTCTTGTGCCCGCCGTCAAGGCGCTGCTCGCCGACTAGGCTGGAGGTATTCATGCGTGCTTTGACATTCACCGAGCTTTCCCGGAGTGATTTCGAGGCGTTCTCCGCACGCGCCGCACATGGCAACTTCCAACAGACCGTGATGGCGGCCGATCTGCGCAAACGCAACGGCGCAGCCACGCGCTTCGTCGGCGTGCGCGACGGCGCCGAAATCGTGGCGGCCGCGCTGCTCGAGACGCACGGGTCGGGCCTCGCCACGTTCTGCACGGTGCACGACGGGCCGCTGTGCGACTACGACGACCGCGAACTGACCACATTCTTCCTGGACCATTTGGCCGCGTACGCCAAGCGCCTGCACGCCGTGCACCTCGACATCACGCCCGAACAGCCGTACCGCGTGCTTGGCGCGGATGGCGAGCCGATCGCCGGTGACCCGGCGAGCAACCCGGACAACGCGATGATCGCGAACATCACCGTCGCGCACATGGACCACGGCGGGTTCACGCGCGGCTACACGGCCGTGCCGCGCTGGCGGTTTGTCAAGGACCTCACCGGCATCGCCAGCGCGCAGCAGCTGCTCGCGTCGTTCTCGAAGCGCACGCAGTGGAGCATCAAACGCGCGTGCAGCATGGGCGTGCGCATCCGGCAGATCGGCATGGACGAGCTGCACATCTTCTCGTCGATTGAGCAGGACACCGCCGAACGCCGGCATTTCGCCTACCGCGGCGAGGAGTATTTCCGCGAGTTCGCGCAGGCGTACGGCGAGCACGCGCATTTTCTGATCGCCGAGATCGACACACACGCCTACGCGAGCGCGATGCAGCAGAAGGCCGATGATCTGCAACGGCTCGTGGACGATCTGGACGCGAAGATCGCCGTGCACGAGACGACCAAACTGCGCCGCCGGTACAACGAGGAATCGAGCAACCTGGCCGCCGCGACCAAGCGGTTGCAGGCGGCGCGCGAACTCGCGACGCGCGGCGCCCTGCTGCCGGCCGCATGCTCGCTGTTCGTGGAACATCCAAACGAGGTCGTCTACCTGTTCTCCGGTTCGCTCGAGGAATTCAAGCCGTTCTATGCGTCCGCGCTGATCCAGCACGAGGCGATGCTGCGGCTGTGCGTCGAGCGCGGCATCGCGCGCTACAACTTCTACGGCATCGACGGCGTGTTCGACGACCCGAACAGCGAAGGGCACGGCGTGCTCGAGTTCAAGCAAGGGTTCAACGGGTATGTCGAGGAACTGCCCGGCGAGTTCACGCTGCCGGTGAGCCGCGTGCGGTGCGCGGTCAAGCAGATCGCGCAGAAAGTGATCGGCGGCTGAGCGGCCTCTACAGGACGCCCGTGGCGATCAGCGCGTGTGCGCCGGTCATCGTCAGCAGGCTGATCACGGCGGTCACGGTGAGTGAGAAGCCGGCGAGCTTCGCATTGCCCAGCACCTCGTCGGTGAACAGCGTGGAGAAGACGGCGATCGGTGCCAGGCAGCACATCAGTGTGGCCTCGCGGATCATCGGACTGAACGGCAGCAGATACCATGCGGCCAGACCGAACGCGATGCCGAACGGCAATCGCCAGGCGATCACTTGCAGCACGGAGAACAGATCGCGCTTGTTCGCGGGCAAGTCCATGAGCATGCCGACCATGAGCATCGCCACGCACGCGTTCGCGTTGGCGAACGGCGCGAACATGTCGGCGAGCCACGTGGGCACCGACCAGCCGGCCACCGTCAGCACGATCATGAGCATGTAGACGTCGAACGGCACCGAACCGACGAAGCCGCGCGCGATCGTCTTCGCGAGCGCGCGGCGGGCGAGGCGCTTGGCGTCGCGGTCGGTGGGCGGCGAGTAGGGGAGCGTCGGGGCGTCGCCGGCGTGCTGCTCGGCGAGCGTGCGGCCGGGTTGGATGTGCAGCAGCGTCTGCGTCATCACGTTCGTGCCGGCGGCCACCATCACGCAGTTGCCGATGTCGAACATCGCGGCGGGCACCACGGCCGCGTTGCCGAGGAACGCCTGCACCACGGGGAAGCAGAAGCAGCCGATGTTCAGGCCCGTGCCGTTGAACATGAGGAACGCGCGTTGGGTGATCGGGCGGCGTGATGTGGCGAGGTAGATGATGATGACCGGCACGAGCGCCACAATGAAGCCGTATGCGGAAAGCCACAGCAGCGAGATGTCGTGCGGGTTCTTGGCAAAGGAATAGACAATCGCGCCCGGCAGCACCAGGTCGAAGAGCGCCACCTGCACAATGCGGTAGTCGCGCGGGCCAAACAGTCTGTTGCGTTTGAACAGATAGCCCGCCACGATGATGAGCAGGAGCGCAATGGGTTGGAGCATGGCGAGCATGGTGTCGGTTCTTCCCCTGTTCTGCTACGGGTAGTGGATGCCGGGTCGGGTGTCTGGCGGTGCTGTCGCGCCGCCTGCCTCCCGTTCTTGTTCCTGTTCGTCCGTTGTGCCTTTGTGGGCCGGGGCTTCTCCTGCTACGGGTAGTGGTTGGGCTGTGTGATTGTGTTTCAATATGCGCGATCATGGTATATCGTGCGGGTGAATACCGCGTGTCGTGTGGTGCGACACGCCGTGCGGGGTTGTCTGTGCCGCCCGGATTGGACAAATCAGCGATGTTGGGTAAGATATTCTTTCTGTGCACAGATGCGAATCGTGTGCATGCCACTTTAGCTCAGTCGGTAGAGCGGCTCACTCGTAATGAGCAGGTCGACAGTTCGATTCTGTCAAGTGGCTCCATCAGGCCCTAGGTGGTGTTTTCCGCCTAGGGTTTTGTACTATGCGCGAGTGGCGTAATTGGTAGCCGCGCAGGATTTAGGTTCCTGTGACTTCGGTCGTGTGGGTTCGAGTCCCATCTCGCGCACCCTTCCTGCGGCATCCTGTGGTTTCCGACACTTCGCTCCGTGTTCCTCTGCCGAACGTCATCCGGTGCGAGCCAATGCATGATGACTTTCTGACGAACGTCATCGGGGGTGGTGTTTCTTCCGCTGAAGGATAGGGCCTGCGTGCGAATTGTACGCAGCATGGGACAGACTGCGTACAATTCGTACGCAACCGCCCCGCTTACCCATACCCCTGCGCCACCGGCACCGCTAAGATAATCCCCATGACCAACGGATTTGACGATTTCTACGCCATCATCCCCGCCGGGGGCACCGGCACGCGCCTGTGGCCGCTCAGCCGCGAGCGCCGGCCCAAGTTCTTCTACGACCTGCTGGGCCAGGGCCGCACGCTCATCCAATCCCCCTACGACCGCCTCGCGCAGATCTGCGGCATGGACCACGTGTGCGTGAGCACCGGCGACTGCCACGTGGCCACCGTGCGCGAACAGCTGCCCGAAATCGGCGCGGACCAGATCTTCGCCGAGCCGGCGCCGCGCGACTCGACCGCGGCGATCGCGCTCGCCACCGCCGTGCTGGCGCGGCGCAACGGCGGTGACATCGTTGTCGGTTCGTTCGCCGCCGACCATGTAATCCGCGGCAAGATCGCGTTCATCGAAGCGGTGCGGCAGGCGGTGGAGACCGCGCGCGCCGGGTATGTGACCACGATTGGCATCGCCGCCTCGCGCCCGTCGACCGCGTTCGGCTACATTCACGAAGGCCCGTCGCTCGCCGAGCAGATTCCGAACGCGCCGAGCGCGTGCATTGTGGAGCGATTCGTCGAAAAGCCGAACGCCGCGACCGCGCAGGCGTATCTCTCCACTGGCGAATACCGCTGGAACGCGGGCATGTTCGTCATGCGCGCAGACGTGCTGCTCGATCATCTGCACGCGCACAAACCACAACTCGCGCGCGCGATCGATGCGATCGCCGACGCGATCATCGACGACGACCGCGCGTTCGAGCGCGCCTGCACGGAGGCGCACGAGCGCGGCGAGAACCAGCTCGAGACGGTCGCGCGCGCGGATTTCCACGAGCACCGCGACGAGGCGATGCACGCGCACTGGCCGTCGATTGAGAAGATCGCATTCGATTATGCGGTGGCCGAACCGCTTTCGGTGGAGGGCGGCGTGGCGATGATCCCGGGCGACTTCGGTTGGGACGATGTGGGTGATTTCAACTCGGTTGCCGCGCTGCTGCCGAGCGTGAACGAGCGCAACATCAAGGTGCTTGGCAATGTGGACGACGTGGCGTATCTCGATTCGGCGGGTGACGTGGTGGTGCCGAATTCCGGACGCACCATCGCATTGCTCGGCGTGAACGACATGGTCGTCGTCGATACGCCCGACGCGCTGCTGATCGCCCCACGTGCACGCAGCCAGGAGGTCAAGGCGATGGTCAAGCATCTCGCCGACTCCGGGCACGAGAATCTGCTGTAGGCGCCGCGTGCAGCACACGCTGCGCGGGTGTGCGGCGTGCGGCGGCACTGTCGCATTTCATGAGTAGTGTGGAATTTCGGTGAAGCGTTGCGAACGTGTGCGGAACATGCGTTGACACAGCCGCCGCAGCCGCGCTTTCCACCTGATGATGATGAAAGGACCAAATATGGCTATCAATCCGCCAGTTGACGCCACTCAGACCGAGGCATGGGCCAAGCTGCAGCGTCACTACGACGAGATGCAGTCCGAGGGCATCGACCTCAAGAAGTGGTTCGCGGACGACGAGAACCGCGTGGACGACCTCACGTTCGAAGCGGGCACGCTGCACTTCGATCTTTCCAAGAACCTGATCAAGCCGGAGACGCTGGAGCTCTTCGCCGAACTCGCCAACGAGGTCAACCTCGCCGAGCGCACCAAGCAGATGTACACCGGCGTGCACATCAACAACACCGAGGACCGCGCCGTGCTGCACACCGCGCTGCGCCGCCCGGCCGAAGACGAAGGCAAGTACATCGTGGACGGACAGGACACCGTCAAGGATGTGCGCGAGACCCTCGAGCGCATGTACGCGTTCGCGGAGAAGGTCCGTTCCGGCGAATGGAAGGGCGTGACCGGCAAGGAGATCGAAACCGTCGTCAACATCGGCATCGGTGGCTCCGACCTGGGTCCCGTCATGGCGTACGAGGCGCTCAAGCCGTTCGCCGACGCCGGCATCAAGGCCCGCTACGTTTCCAACATCGACCCCAACGACATCGCCGAGAAGACCCGCGACCTGGACCCGGAGACCACGCTGTTCGTCGTCGTCTCCAAGACCTTCGGCACCCTCGAGACCCTGACCAACGCCCGTGAGGCGCGCGCATGGCTCCTCGAGGAGCTCACCGCGAGCCACGCGATCGACGGCACCGAGGTCTCCAAGGCCGAAGCCATCGAAAAGCACTTCGTGGCCGTGTCCACCAACCTTGAGCGCGTCAAGGAGTTCGGCATCGACCCGACCAACGCGTTCGGCTTCTGGGATTGGGTCGGCGGCCGCTACTCCGTCGACTCCGCCGTCGGCCTCACGCTCGCCATCGTCTTCGGACCGGCGCGCTTCGAGGAGTTCCTCAACGGCTTCCACCAGATCGATGAATACTTCGCCAACACCCCGTTCGAGAAGAACGTGGTGGTGCTCATGGGCATGCTCAACGTCTGGTACCGCAACTTCTTCAAGGTCGCCTCGCACGCCGTGCTGCCGTACGACCAGTACCTGCACCGCTTCCCGGCGTACCTGCAGCAGCTCACCATGGAGTCCAACGGCAAGTCCGTGCGTTGGGACGGCACGCCCGTCACCACCGAGACCGGCGAGATCTTCTGGGGCGAGCCCGGCACCAACGGCCAGCATGCGTTCTACCAGCTCATCCATCAGGGCACGCAGCTAATCCCGGCCGACTTCATCGCATTCGCCAACACGCCGAACCCGCTCAAGGACGGCGACCAGGACATGCACGAACTGCTGCTGGGCAACTACTTCGCGCAGACCAAGGCGCTCGCGTTCGGCAAGACCGCCGAAGAAGTGCGCGCCGAGGGCACGCCGGAAGAGATCGTCCCGGCCCGCGTGTTCACCGGCAACCGCCCGACCACGTCGATCTTCGGCGTGCGCCTCGACCCGTTCGCGCTCGGCGAGCTGATTGCGCTCTATGAGCACATCACGTTCGTTGAGGGCACCGTGTGGGGCCTCGACTCCTACGACCAGTGGGGCGTTGAGCTGGGCAAGCAGCTGGCCAAGGAGATCACCCCGGCGATCTCCGAAAGCGACGAAGCGCTCGCGGCCCAGGACGCCTCCACGCGCAGCCTGATCAACTTCTACCGCAAGGTGAGGGAGTTCTGACAGGTCGACCGCGCACTTTTTTCGGGGTTACGGAAAAAGTGCGCGGCCAAACCCCTCTAAATACGGCATATGCCTAACAACAACGCGCACTTTTTCTGAGACTTCAAAAAGTGCGCGGTCTGTATGGCCATATATACTGATGCCTCGTTGTGCCGATGGGTTGGTCGCCGCATAGATCCGCCCATCTCAAGGTCCAGCCGAACATTGACTTTCGGCGGATTGGCAGCCCGCGGGCCGAAGTGGTCCGCGACGATTCAGGCGCCTGCCCAAGGCGCCCCAACCACTGCGCTGATATGCGGCAGCGAGCGAGGGAACAATGGTTAACGCTATTGAAGCATTTGATGCGAAGCATCTGAAGGCCTCCGAGGAAATCCCGGACTTCCGCCCCGGCGACACCGTGGACGTGAACGTGAAGATCCAGGAAGGCAACAACTCCCGTATCCAGACGTTCACCGGCGTGGTCATCGCCCGTCAGGGTGCTGGTGTGCGCGAGACCTTCATCGTGCGCAAGATCAGCTTCGGCACCGGTGTCGAGCGCCGCTTCCCGCTGCACGCCCCCACGATCGACTCCATCAAGGTCGTCCGTCGTGGCAAGGTGCGCCGCGCCAAGCTCTACTACCTGCGCAACCTGCGCGGTAAGGCCGCCCGCATCGCCGAGCGCCGCGACAACTCCGCCAAGTGATATTCACACTTGTGCAAAGACCCCGGTTCGCCCGGGGTCTTTGCGTTTCCGCCGCGTATGTTGCCGCCTGTGCTGGACTGCTGTCTGCATTGCTCTATCACCTACGCCGTTCTGTCGGGAATCCTGCATTGCGCCCCTCTCTGTGCTACGGGTAGTGCTTCCTGTGCTACGGGTAGTGCTTCACCGCTCAACTTCTAAGTAGAATCGTTGGAAAATGGCGGTTTCTAGTGCACCGTACCTCAGCAAGGCACTACCCGTAGCACAGGAAGCACTACCCGTAACGAAGAGAGCGCTACCCGTAGTGGGAGTAGGCGACGAGTAGGTGACTATTGCGTCGCTGAGGAGCGGACACACCGTACAAAGGACGCTTAGGCATATGCCCGCTGTGGCTTACAATGGCCTACGGGCGATCGCCGCACATCAGCCCATATATATAAGGAGTCGGCATGAGCAATCACCACGCAGGGAACCCGCACCGGGCCCCACATGCCGAAACCGAGCCCGTGCCGCGCCGCACGCCATTCCGCCTAACCGATGCTCGCCACCTCATCCAGACACCCCACACCCCGCATCACGCCGCGCCACCGCGCACGGGTTCCAGCACTAATCCGCACATGCCCGCCGCCTCAGCCGCATCGCTACCACAGCCCCAGCACGACCCGGCCACCCCCACACCGACTGCGCACTTCCGGCACCGCGACCCCACACCAACCCCTGCACCGTTCACGCTGCGCGACATCCTGCTGTGGTGCGTGCTGCCGGTGCTGATTGTGCTGGGCCTGCGCCTGTTCGTGTTCGGCATGTACGCGATCCCGTCCGGCTCGATGGAAAACACGATCATGCCCGGCGACCGTGTGATCACCACACACCTCTCGCCGCGCCCGATCGCCCTGCGCCGTGGCGACATCGTTGTCTTCAAAGACCCCGCCAACTGGCTCGCGAACGAAGGTGCCACACACAACAGCAACCGCCTGATCAAACGACTGATCGGCCTGCCCGGCGACACGGTGGAGTGCGCGGGCAATGGCGCGCCGATTGTGATCAATGGCGTGCCGATCGACGAATCGGCGTATCTCAAACCGGGCGTGGAGCCGAGCCGCAGCGCGTTCTCGGTGACCGTGCCCGCCGGCCGCCTGTTTGTGCTCGGTGACAACCGCGCCAATTCCGCCGATTCCCGCGCACATACCAATGACGGCGCGCAGGGCCTGGTGCCGGTCGGCGACGTGGAGGGCGTGGCGTTCATGCGCTACTGGCCGCTCAACCGCGTGGGTTGGCTCAGCGCGCATCATGACGTCTTCCGCGCCGTGCCCTCCCGCACACCAACCAGCTGACCCGCACTGCCGCACACCCAGACCCCAGTGAATCCGCCTGCCGTACCCCGCCCGAAAAGAGAAACAATGAGCATTTCCGCAGTCCCCACATTCGACCTTGAGGAGTCGCTCGCGCGCGAAGGGTACAGCGTGATCGTCGGCTTCGACGAAGTCGGCCGCGGCAGCCTCGCCGGCCCGGTCATGGTGGGCGCCGCGGCGTTCCTCGCCCAGCGCCTGCCGCAGGCCGCGCGCGATATGCCGCACTATCTGGCCGATTCGAAGATGCTCACCGAACGCCGGCGCGAGGCGCTGTACGAACCGCTGCAGCAGTGGGCCGACGCATGGGCCGTCGGCGCCGCCACGAGCGCGGAGATCGACGAGTGGGGCATCTCGCACGCGCTCGGCATCGCCGCCCTGCGTGCGCTCGACGCGGTGGAGCGCACGCTGTTCGGCGCATTCGCCGACGCCTCCGAAACCACTGATGCTATGCCTGCCGCGCAATCCGAGGGTGGGATTCGCGAGCAGGGAAGCATGCCAGCTCCCGCCTCGAGCCCCCAGCAGCCCACGCTTGTCGCCGACTGGGACGCCCGCATGCCGCGCGTCGGCGCGATCCTGGACGGCCCGAGCGACTACATCACCAAGGCGCTCGGCACGTTCGAGGCGCCGGCCGTGCCCGTGCCTGCGCACGTCGTCACGCAGGTCAAGGGCGACCAGCACTGCGGCTCCGTGGCGTGCGCGGCCGTGCTCGCGAAGGTCACACGCGACCGCCTGATGACCCAGCTCGCCGACTCCAACCCCGACTACGCGCGCTACGGCTGGGCGCACAACAAAGGCTACGGTTCGCAGGCGCACAAGGCCGCCATCGCGCAATACGGCCCATGTGACGAGCACCGCACGAGCTGGAAGCTGCTCTGAGCCGCCCCTCGTTCTTGAGGATGAGCCCGCGTGCGCATTCATTCCCGCGCACGATACCCGTGCCGGGCGCCCGCCCATAGAGTCGGAGGCATGAACACCACAACACAACCGATCCTCACCGCCACCGACCTCACGATGGACTACGCCGCGCAGGCCGCCAAACCGCGCACTGCGCAAGACCAGGGCGCATTCGCCCCACACCCGCTCGCGCTCAACCGCGTCAACTTCACGCTCCACCCCGGCGAGACCGTGGCTGTGATGGGCCCCTCCGGCTCCGGCAAGTCCACGCTCTTGCACGCGCTCGCCGGCATCATCACGCCCACCGCCGGCACCGTGCAGTTCCGCGGCGCCAACCTCGCCGCCATGCCCGACGCCGAGCGCACCGCACTGCGCCGCAACGCGTTCGGCTTCGTCTTTCAGTCGGGCCAGTTGCTGCCCGAACTGCCCGCGGTGGAAAACATCGCGCTGCCGCTCATGCTCGGCGGCATGCCGTACCCGCAGGCCACGTCGCAGGCCGTGCTGTGGCTCGAGCGCTTCGGCCTGCGCTCGCTGATGGCGCAACGCCCCGGCGAGATGAGCGGCGGCCAGATGCAACGCGTGGCCATCGCCCGCGCACTGAGCGTGAACCCGGCCATCATCTTCGCCGACGAGCCGACCGGCGCGCTCGACCAGACCACCGGCCATGCGGTGATGCGCCTGCTCATGGACGCCGCGCGCGCCAACAACGCGTCTGTCGTGCTCGTGACGCACGACCCGAACGTGGCTGCCTACTGCTCGCACACCGTGCACATGCGCGACGGCATGATCACCGCCGCGCCGCCGCGCACCGTCGCACAGCCCCAGCCCGCGCCATTGCAGGGAGGCGCACGATGAGCACATTCGCACTCTGGCGCCTGTTCCACCGCCCCGCCCGCGGTGTGCGCGGCTCCGACTCCGCCGACTCCACCACCATGCTCGCCGTGTTTGCATTCGCCGCGGCCACCGCGATCTTCCTCACCGTGCTCGGCGGTCTGCACGGCTTCATCTGGCGCGCCTCGCCCGACCATACAATCGCGTGCCTGCTCGACGAAAGCCACTGCAGCGCCACCGCGCTCGCCGCGCACAAGCACGTGATCGCCACAAGCGCAGCCGCCACCGACCAAGCCAATTACGCCTCCACCTACATCGTGCTCGCCCTGTTCGCGTGCCTGCTGCTGCTCGTGCCGTTCGCCGCGCTCGCCGGCTCGGCCGCGCGCCTGGCCGCATCCCGCCGCGACGCGCGCCTCGCCGCCCTGCGCCTCGCCGGCGCCACCACGGGCCAGGTCGTGCGCCTCACCGCGTTCGACTCCGCGCTGCAGGCGCTTGCCGGCGCATTGATCGGCATTGCCGGCTACTTCGCACTGATGCCGCTGATCATGCTGCTCACGTTCCAAAACCAGCATTTCACCTTCGCGCAGCTGTGGGCGGGGCCGATTGCGCTCGTGGCCACCGTGCTCGGCGTCACGCTGCTCGCGCTCGTCTCCGCACTGCTCACGCTGCGCCGCGTGGCGATCACCCCGCTCGGTGTAAGCGCGCGCCAAGGCCAGCCACTGCCCAGCAAAATCCGCCTGCTCATCTTTGCGGTGGCTGTGATCGCCGCGCTCGCCATCCTCTCGAACATGCAACTGATCAGCGCCGGCACCGGTGCGATGATCGCCATCATTTTTGGCTTGATCATCGGCTGCTTCGCACTGATCAATCTGGTGGGCTCGTTCGCGGTCACAATCCGCGCCCGTTCCCGCGCACGCCGCCCCAGGAACGCCGCCACGATGATCGCCATGCGGCGCATCCTCGACAACCCCAAGCGCGCATGGCGCAACGTCTCGGGCATCGGCCTAGCCGTGTTCATCGCCGGCATCACCTCGGTGTGCTCGCTGTTTGGCTCGCTCGCCAGCGGCGACCCCAACTCGGCTGACGCGATCATGATGCGCGACATCGGCACGGGCGGCCTGCTCACCCTCGCGTTCGCCGGCGTGCTGGCCGCGGTCAGCTCGGGTGTCATGCAATCGGCCAGCGTGATTGACCAATCCAATGAATACAACATGCTGGTGCTCGAAGGCACCGACGAAGCCACCCTGCGCAAGGCGCGGTTCCAGGAGGTGCTCACTCCACTCAACACCGTGGTGCTGCTGGCCGGCGTCTGCTCACTGCTGCTGCTCGCGCCGCTCGTGGGCAATGCGTTCACACAGCCCGGCCCGCTCATCAGCTTCGTCGGGGGAGTGGCGCTGTGTTACGCGCTCGTGCTGGTGGGCGCGGTGGCTGCGAACCGCACCGCGGCGCGTCTGGCCTGTGTCACCACCCGCGCCGACGACTAGCCGAGGGCGAGCGCGATCCCGGCGATCACCAGCGGGCTCACGATGGTGCTGACGAGGATGCAGTCGCGCGAAAACGCGACGCCCGCGTTGTAACTGGCGGCGTAATTGTAGACGTTCTGCCCGGTCGGCAGCGCGGCAAGCACGACGCACGCGTACAGCACGGGCCCGCGGAACCCCATGACCCAGTAGGCCATGGCGAAGGCCACGGCCGGCATCACCAGGTTCTTGAGCGCCACCACGGTCAGTGCGGCCGCGCGGCCCGACCTGCTGCCGAGCGGGCGGGCGCCGCGCAACGACATGCCGAACGCCATGAGGATCATCGGCACGGCCGCGTCGCCGATCATGCCGATCGGGTTGCGCACGAACGCCGGCACCACGTCGAACCCCACGCGCGCGTTGATTGCCGAGACAATCACGCCGAGCACACTGCCGATTAGGATCGGCTGTCTGAGCGGCTGCAGCACCATCGCGCGCACGGAGACCGTGCCGCGCGTGGTGGCGTCGAGCGCCGCCAGCCCGGCGGGCATGAAGATGAGCCACTGCATCATCACGATCGGCACCACGAGGGCGGGATTGCCGAGGATGTACGTGGCGACCGGCAGCCCGATGTTGTTGGAGTTGAGATACAGCGCGCCGAGTGCGCCGATCGCCGCGTCGGGCGCGCGCAGGTGGAACCACAGCCGGTTGCACAGCAAAAACAGCGCGCCCATGGTGAGCGCGGCCACGAACGCCACCACGATCGAGGGGTGCAGGAGAGTGGCGAGCCGCTCGCGTGAAAGGATGCTGAAGATCAGGCATGGCGTGGCCACAAAGAAGCTCATGCGGTTGAGCACCATCTGCGCCTGTGAGCCGCCCACACGCATGCGCGCGGCCACATACCCCACCGCGATCACGATGCCGATCACGGCGAATCCCTGCATCGCGTCCAACAATCCAGCCATACCGCTCCTGTTGCTTTCCCGGCCCTGTGACTACCTGTGACTACCATATTGCGCAGATTCGATACTTCACACGGGAGATGCCACATGGCCACGCGAAACACCAAAACCAACCCCAAGAAATACCTGCCCTCCGCGCAGTCCAAGTCGCTCGACATCGAGCCGCGCGAAATCGTGCTCGACCCGGCCGCCTCCATGCAGGACGGCCTTGACTCGTTGCTCGGCCAGATCATGGCCGTCTATTCGGTGAGCGACGCGGAGGGCCCGCTCACCAACCGCGTGGAGCGCTTCCTCAAGCGCTACCCGCACCTGCAGGTGCACCGCGACGGCGACACAATCGTGGCGTCCACCGATCTGGGGCGCAAGAACCGCGTGATCTTGGCCGGGCACCTCGACACGGTGCCGGTGCTCGATAACTTCCCGCCGAAGTGGCTCGCCCCCGGCGACCCGCTCATCGACAAGGACGTGGCCGAGATGTACCCGGGCACGCCGGTGATGTGGGGGCGCGGCGCCACCGACATGAAGGCCTCCGACGCGGTGCTGCTCTACCTCGCGGCCACGCTGACCGACCCGAAGGTGGACCTGACCTTCGTCTTCTATGACCACGAGGAGGTGGCCGCCGAATACAACGGTCTGGGCCGTGTCGTCGAAGACCACCCGGATTGGATCCAGGGCGATTTCGCGATCATCGGCGAACCCACGTCGTGCGGCATCGAGGCCGGCTGCAACGGCACAATGCGTTTTGACGTGATCGCGAACGGCGTGGCCGCGCATTCGGCCCGCGCATGGATGGGCGACAACGCGATCCACAAGGCCGCCGAGATCCTCGACCGCCTCGTCGCGCACAAGGACGAGGCCGTGGATGTGGACGGCCTCATCTACCAGGAGGGCCTCAACGCCACGCTGATTTCGGGCGGCAACGGCACCAACGTCATCCCGTCCGAATGCCGCGTGCATGTGAACTACCGCTTCGCACCAGACAAGACGCTCGCCGAAGCGAAGGCACTCATGATCGGCGAAGGCGCCGAATCCGAGCTCGGCAATGGCGAACACCCCGCCACCGGCGGCTTCTTCCACGGTTTCGACATCGAGATGCGCGACGAATCGCCGTCGGCACGCCCGGGCATGAGCGATCCGCTCGTGCAGTCGCTCGTCAAACTCGTCGAGGAGCGCACCGGCCGCCAGCCGCTCGCCAAGCTTGGCTGGACCGACGTGGCGCGCTTTTCGCAGCTCGGTGTGCCGGCGGTGAATCTGGGCGCCGGCAGTCCGCTGCTCGCCCACAAAAACAACGAGCAGGTGCCGAATTCCGACCTGACGCTGATGGCCGGCATCCTCATCGACTGGCTCGACTGACGCACCCCGCGCGCCCGCGCCGCTACGCCCGTGAATGATTTTGCGTGGCGGCGCGGCATCGACCATGAGTTGTGCAATACTAGAGAGGGCGATATCTGCAACATCGCCCTCCATCCGACAGCGTTGATCCCCTCGCGACGAACTGCGTGATCAGTTTCGCGAGCGCCGGTGTCCGTTGCCGCATGATTTGACTTTTGGATTGCTTCCAGCGGGCGCCGTCACGGCGCGGCCATGGTGAGAGTATGGTGTGAGGCCGCATGGGGCCAGGACGAGTGCGCCAGGATTGCAGCACGGCGCCACCAGTAGGAGCATTGTGCCCGAACAGACAGAACAGGGTTTCGAGCCACTCGAAACCGCATCGAATACCGATTCCTCATCAACCAACGAGCAGCCGGCCGCACCGCGCCGCCGCCGTACAGGCCGCCGCGTGGTGCGCGGGGCCGGTGCTGCCGGCGCCACGGTGGAGCTCAAAGTGGAGGAGCACGGCCCGCTCTTCAAGGAGCCGCCCACCGCGCTGCCCGCGTCGAAGCCGGTGCACGCGCTGACCGCGGCGCCCGCCGCCGAGGGTGCCGAGACCACGGCTGAGGACGAGTCGTCGGCCGCCGCCGAGCAGGCCGAATCCGCGCGCAAGACGACGCGCTCGCGCCGCCGTTCCACTGCCAGCGAAACCACCGAAGCGACCGAGACACCGCGCCGCACGCGTCGCCGCAGCACCAAGGCCGCCGCGGCCGATGAGGGCGCCGATGCCGGTGAGCACGCGAGCGAGCCGGCCGAGGAACCGGCGCGCACCACGCGACGCCGTCGCCGCGCGGCCGCTGCGCCGGAACCGAGCGAGGAGAGCCGCACAACCGACGCGCTTGATTCGCTTGACGGTGACGCACAGGCCGAACCCGAGGAGCATGAGGCGCATCAGTCGCGCCGCCACCATGCGGCGGCCCGACCCATGACGTCGCTGCTGTTCCAGGAGCCCGTCATCCCGCAGCGCCCCAAGCACGCCGACGACGAGACGGACGAAACCGCAGAATCAGGCGAATCCAACGAGCCGGCCGACGAGCACGCCACGCGCCGTCGCCGCCGCACGCGCAGTCGCAAGGGCGACGAGTCGGCCGAGGTGACCAAGCCGGCGGCCGGCGAATCGCGCCGTGGTCGCCGCCGCACGCCGGTCGATTATGACGCCGATTTCGACGATGTGGAAGACATCAATGAGTCCACGTCGCGCCGCCGCTCCAACCGCCGCATGAACGCGCAGGAGCGCCGCGCCGCCGCCGAAGTGGAGCAGATCGAAGAAGATCTGGTGCTCGACGACATCACGTATGCGCCAATCGACGAGGCGATCGCCCGCAACGCCAAGCGCAAGCGCAACCATGAAAACGACGAAGAGGCCGAGGCCATTGTGGAAGCGGACCTCAACACCGGCAGCGAAGAGGGCGGGGACGGCGAGCCGACCGTGCGCCGCCGCCGTCGCCGCCGCCGCGCCGACCACGAGGCCGCCGAGGATCAGCAGAACGAGGAGACCACCGAATCCAGCTCCGAAGACGACGAGGAGACCACGGTCACGCGCCGCCGTCGCCGCCGCCGCAACGGCAAGAACGCGGAGGAGGAGACCACAACCCGCCGCTCGCGCAAGCAGCAGTACATCGACGAGATCGCCGATGTGGAGGGCTCCACGCGCCTCGAGGCGAAGAAGCAGCGCCGCCGCGATAACCGCCGCGAGCGCAGCCGTCAGAACCAGCTGCTCGAGCAGGACTTCCTGGCGCGCCGCGAAAACGTGGACCGCCTGATGGTGGTGCGCCAGCGCGACCGCCACACGCAGATCTCCGTGCTCGAAGACAACGTGCTCGTGGAGCATTACGTCTCCGACATCCAGGAAGTCGCCACGGTGGGCAACATCTACCTGGGCCGCGTGCAGAACGTGCTGCCAAGCATGGAAGCCGCGTTCGTCGACATTGGCCAGGCGCGCAACGGCGTGCTGTATGCGGGTGAGGTGAACTGGGATTCCACGCGCCTCGACGGCCAGCCGCGCCGCATCGAACTCGCGTTCCGCTCCGGCGACCCGGTGCTTGTGCAGGTCACCAAGGACCCGATCGGCCACAAGGGCGCGCGCCTGACGAGCCAAGTGACGCTCGCCGGCCGCTTCCTGGTGCTCGTGCCGTCCGGTGGCATGACCGGTGTGAGCCGCAAGCTCAGCAGCCGTGAGCGCAGCCGCCTCAAGTCGATCGTCTCGAAGATCGCGCCCAAGGACATGGGCGTGATCATCCGCACCGCGGCCGAGGGGGCCTCAGAGGAGGCGATCACCAAGGATCTGGAGATGCTGCTGCACCAGTGGGAGCAGATTCAGGCCAAGCGTGAGGAGTTCAAGCACGGCAAGCGCCCCAAGCTCCTGCAGGGCGAGCCGGACATGGCGATCCGCGTGGTGCGCGACATCTTCAACGACGACTTCCGCAAGATGATCGTGGAGGGCGATGGCGTGTACACGCGCATCGAGGAATACCTCGAGACCATGGCCCCCGACCTGCGCGAGAAGCTGGAGAAGTGGGATCCGGCCGAGCATGAGGGCAAGGATGTGTTCGACAAGTGGCAGATCGACTCGCAGCTGCGCAAGGGCATGGAACGCCAGGTGTACCTGCCGAGCGGAGGCTCGATCGTGATCGACCGCACCGAGGCCATGACCACGATCGACGTGAACACCGGCCGCTTCATCGGCAAGGGCAAGTCGCTCGAAGAGACCGTGACGCGCTGCAACCTCGAGGCGAGCGAGGAGATCGCACGCCAGCTGCGCCTGCGCGACATCGGCGGCATGATCATGATCGATTACGTGGATATGGTCATGCCCTCCAACCGCGACCTGGTGCTGCGCCGCCTGCTCGAATGCCTGGCGCGCGACCGCACCAAGCACCAGGTGGCCGAGGTCACATCGCTGGGCTTGGTGCAGATGACGCGCAAGCGCATCGGCCAGGGCCTTGTGGAGGCGTTCTCCGAGGAATGCCCGGCGTGCAAGGGCCGTGGGTTCATTGTGCACGACGAACCCACGATCTCCAAGGAATACGACGACCCGTACGCGCTCAAGGGCGGCGACCCGTTCGTCAAGACGAACAAGCACGGCCATGGCACGGAAGCACATGCCGTGCATGCGCCGAAGGGGTCTTCCGCCGCGGTGAAGGCGAAGCTCGCGCAGATCGCGGCGGCCGCCGTGGCCGCGAACAATGCCGAGGAGGAGGCGGAGGCCGCCGCCAAGCAGGCCGAGGAACTCGAGGTGCAGATCGAACACATCGAGGAAACCGCCGAAGCCGAGCAGATCAAGGCCACTGAGGCCGCTGTGGACGCCGAAGGCGATGCCAAGGTTGCCGCGGTCGCCGAGGAATCAGCAGAGTCTGAGGGCGCCGAGACCGCTGAGCCCACTGTGGAGCCAGAAGCCGCGGAAACCGCAGATGAAACGGTTGTGGATACTTCTGATGCCAACGCCGAGGAAGCGGAATCGCAGCCGGATGCGGAATCCACCGAGCATTCGTCCGAATCCGAGGCCGAAACCGCCGAGTAACGCGCCTGACTAATGCATCAAGGGCTCTGAACGCTGCAAATATCGCGTTCAGAGCCCTTTGTGTTGTCTATCTCGCTTATGAGAGTGCCCTAATCGGTCTACCCTCGAGTATGACCTCTGTGAAATGCCGTCATTTCACCAATTCTGTGGCCCCATACTTGGGGGTGGCCAGATTAGGGCACTCTCGTAAGCGAGATAGGTTCTGGAAAGGGGTATTAGGACGCCGTTTTCCAGAGTGAGCGGCGCCGATCGGCCAGCTGTTCAAGGGTGAAAGGCGTTGTCCGCAGATAGTTGATGCCTGTCCGATCCTCGATGTGCCGGGCCACCACTTCCGCCACCATGCGTTGCCCCTCTTCGGAGCGCATGCTGCAGTTCACCACCTGCACATAGTCCCATCCGGCCGATTCGATGCGTAACCGCCGCTGCGCATCTGCCTCCCATTGCTGTTCATGGTGTTTTCCGTCGTATTCCACATCGACCCGGGCACCCACGAAAGCGATGTCCATGAAGACCACGCCACCATCCGGAAGCTGCACCATGTGGTTTACTGTGGGGCGTGGCAGGCCGTGGCGCTCAAGCATCAACCTCAATCGTGTTTCGGTGGAAGAGTCCGTGTGCTCCTGCATCAGTACCAATGCTTTGCGGCATGCCGTGATACCTCGTGGCGCTCGCGCCCGGCCGTTGCGGGGATTGTGGGCATAGTGTTCAATGTGCACCAGCATGTCTTCAAAATCTTGCAGCGTGTAGCGTTCATGAAGCACATTGCGTCGCAGCAGGCTGTCGCCCAACACCACCAATTCCCCCAAACTGAGCCGTGTGGCGAAGAGAAACCACGTGAATAGGGGCGTGGTGCAGGTGACGCCCGGTGCCACCTCCACCGTGTCCAACGGCACGCCGCTCGCAAAGAACGCGTAGGGGAGACCCTTTGATTTGGCGCGCTTGCGCCGATTACCTCGTACGTGATCCCTCGGCTTGTATTCGTCTGGGGCCACAACCACTTGCAGCACATCTTCCCGCAGGCGTGGATGCTTGCGCACATCGATGGCCGGTACCTCAATGCCTTGGAGCAACAATGCCGTGGTGAGGGTGAACACGCACGCGCATTGCCGTTGGCAAAGGCTCTCGGCTTCTTGGCAACATTGTCTGCGGTCGCTTGCGCGCTGGCTCAGCTCATCCAGCGATATGGATTCGTTCTTCATGGCTCACGGGTGTTTAGGCCCCAATGGGGGCATGTCGAACGCCGTGTGTGTCGAACCGCAGCTGACGCATGTGTGGGATCCCGGGCTGTGGCTGCTGTTCCATATGGGAGGGTTGGCGATGTTGATGTTGTATTCATGACCGCGACTATAAAGGTTTTGAACTGTAACCACCGCAGGTTTGGCGGAAAATGTGGATAAGTGGACGACACGCCACCTATCCACAAACACTGAATCGGGTCTCGCGGACGAAAGCCATGGTTTGGGTGGCTGAAGATGACAATGCTCTGAAAGGGGGATGCAGGAAGGGGAGGAGAATAGGAGATACAGGCGAGGGTGCCCGCGTGCCCTGAAAACCAACTCGCCGACTGATCTGGGTACCGCGCACTGCCGCAACCATGCGCACGGCATGTGGGTGGACTACCGCACTGTGTGAGCGGCGTTGCGGCAGCGCACGGTACTCATAGTGTGCAATACGCGTGGCAATCATGCGGACAGTCGGCATATTCATAGACTATGGTCGACTTCGGGCGAATACTGCGTGGTGGGCGGTGTGCGGGTGACGACGCCCGCGCGCACCGCCGCCGTCTGCGCGAACAGCATGCCGTTCATGCCGGCGATGGAGGTCATGTGCTGCGCGTTGCGCAACGGCACCAGCAGCACGGAGATCATCGCATGCGCCACGCGCGAAGGACTGATGAACGCCAACGCCCAGAACGTGTTCCGCTTCGCCACGCCATTCGCGGAAAACGGCGGTGAGGCGAGGGCGCTCGCCGCGATGATCCTGTGCGGGTTCGCGCCCCCGCCCAGCAGGTGGAATTCACGGATCCGCAGACGGGCAAAAACGGTACCGCGTCGATTTTCTGTGGCGCACGCGCGATGGTCGGATTGTTGTGGTCGAGCTCGACGAGCTCGTGAAATACAGGGATCCGCAGATGATGAACGGCCGCACGCTGGGTGGCGTGATCGACGATGAACGCGAACGCAGTGAGGGGCTCAAGCGTGCGGGGCGTGGACGTGATTGTGCGCATCCGGATGGATGATCTATACGATTTGGAGGGGCTGAAGCAGCGGCTGGCGAGGGCTGGTGCGCCGCTGCGGCGCAGGTAGCTGCTGGCCGCTACAGTGCAATACGGAGACAACAGCCAAGGGGGAGGACCCCCCCTAGCAGCCCCCTGGCGGAGAATTATGCGAGGCGCACGGCAATAGGCGCACATTGCCGCCGACTCGTTCTCCAGGAAACAGCGCTTGCGCCAATGACGGCGTAGGCGCTGTTCCATGTCTCCTCGGCGGCTTTGATCGAGCCAATGAAGCTCCTGCAAGTACGGCGCGCACATGGGCAGGATGAATACGTATTCAAATATAGGCTGCCGGTTGGGTTCGCTCGCGCGACTGCTGTGGCATGAGAAACTGGGCGCGGTTCCAGTGACGCAACTGTAGAGAGTTGGTGGGAATCTGCACATGGCTATGGCATTAGGGGCCAGCGGGTACGGGGTGGATTGTGAAATCTTGGTGAGGAATGAAGGGAACCGTTGCCATCCTTTTGATTGGTGTGATGTAATTGGTGTGATGTAATTGGTCCTTGCGCTTTGGTGTGTTTTCCAGCATGCCAAAGCCTTTCGGCGAAACGCCGATGCAAACGTTTGAGCAGTGTGTCTTAAGCGATTCAGCACTTGCGGGATGCGTGCATTTTATTCAGCTTCGGGTAAAATGCAGTACATATGCAAAAACGACGGTGTTGCTAATCGGTTAGAGGAGGGATGTGACTGCGAAGGATTGCAGCCGGAATCACCGCGGCATCCAGCCGAGCGCAATGCCATGAGAACTTTAGAGGAGCTCTCGATCTGCCCTGATCGGGAGAACAGAGCAAAAGGGGAAGAACCTATGAGGATGAAACATGGGAGCGACCGCGGGCCGACCATATCGGTGAAGCCCCGTTTGCTCGCTGCGTTCACGGCGGTAGCGATGATGTTCGCCACCGCCGTTCCCGCGTTGATGCCGAGGACAGCGCAGGGTGATGAAGAGCCAGAGGTGCCGGGTGCCATCTGCACGCCGCAGGACATCACGATGGGCGATGACACTTCGGACGCTAAGAAGGATGATGGCATTGCCACCTGGGTCGGTCAAGACATGTATGTGGGATCCCCGCAAGGAAAGACGTCTTTTGGGCAAGGGCAGGCACCGGATAAATCCTATGCCGTGGAAGCTGAAGGCTTGACGCTGGTCGGAGGCAAGCTTGCCATCAACTCGACCAAGGCCAGCTGGAATCAAAGAGGTTTCCGCTTCGGTATTGTCGGTTTTGGCGCGCAATATCGTCCTGGTGCAGGCAGTGATACTCTCGTAGTGGACGGCAGCAACAGCAACATCACGCTCACGGATTCTGAAAACCAGAGCACAAATGTATTGGGCTGGGGGCAATTGGGACGTGGTTGGATTGGTACAACCAACAGCGAAGAATCTGAATACAATGCGAAAATCGCCGGGCGTGATTCTACGGTGATGGCGCCTGTTGCAAGCACAACTATTTATCTGAAGAATAGCGCGGCGCAGCCGCCGTATATCCATGCGTGGTACCCTGGCGGAACTGCGATTACGGATTGGAATAGCCGTCCTCGGATGTACCGGGTTACCAGTGAATGGGTGGCGTATACTTTCCCCACTACGGCAAGGATCGGCTTCAAGTTCGATAACGGCGCTGAATTCTTTACTAACGGTACAGATCTCGCATGGACGGTGGACAATGGCGGCAACACGGTTGGCACTCCGTTGGCAGTTAAGTCGTTGTACAGCACCAGCTCTGGTAGTGTGGTCAGTTGGAATCAGCCCAATCCTTTGACTCAGGTCCGGCTGAACGGCGAAATGCATGATTATAGCGGCAATACCACCACGATTCAGCAGCTATCTGATACATTAGGAGCAATCCCGCAGTCAGAAACCTCAAGTGTGCAGGTGAATCAGACTGCACCTGATGCTGCTAATTATGGCTATACGCGGCAGAAGTACAATTCTGGGCAATTCCATCCAGCCGAAGGATCGAGCGCCGCATATACCTCTCCTTATGTTGGCGTTAAGATGACCTTTGATGCGAATAATAAAGAGAAGATGATTATATTTGATGGAGGGCAAAACAACCAAAACTCCACCATCGTGTTTAACGTGAATGCATCGGATCTCAATAGCACGGGTGCCAATGGCTTGGTCTTCAAATTCCAGAACATCAAGCCGGGTGCGTCTGTGGTTGTCAATGTAAAGGGCAATCAGGCAGTAGAGTTCCACAATGGTTGGCGTTTTTGGTGGAATGGCACCGAGATAGGCAACGGTTATTACCATGAAGCTTCCGACGAGGAAAAGAAGGGGTATGAGCAGGCTTCGCAAGCTATCCTGTGGAACTTCCAAAACACCCCGAAACTCACTATCCGGGGTGGCATGTTGAGAGATGGGCAGGCTCTGCGTTGGGCGAATATTGATGATAAAGGAACCAGTGGCGGTGTTAAAGACGTGCCCGTCACGGTGGACGATGATCCCGCCGCAGCCATGATCGGCTCCATCCTTGTGCCGCGTGGCTCGTTTGAGGATCATGTCACGACCAATGGCCGTGTCTGGGTTGGCAAGGACTTCATGATGTACAACCCGACGATGGCTGCGGACTTCCCGAGCGGCATCGGTGAGGGGCCATCTTCGTCGGTCATCGACATGGATCAGGAACGCCACAACTTCCCGTGGAAGGGGTCGTTGCGCAGCGAATGCTCCACCATCAGCTGGAACAAGGTCGACGAGCAGGGCAATCTGCTTGAAGGTTCCACTTGGGGTGTTTACAAGAGCAAGCAGGACGCCATTGACGAACAGAATGCTCTGTACCCGTCCGTCAAGGACAATGACATTCCTTCCGGCGATTGGAATCCTGACGACGGTAAGTTCCGCGTGGACTCACTGGAGCCGAATGCGCGCTATTACCTTAAGGAGTTGACGGCGCCGGCTGGCTATGAGAAGTCCGACCTGATCTACGTCATCAAGACCACACAAAAGGGAGATATTTCCAACAAGGACATCATTGCGGTCTATAACGCTGATGGCACGGAAAACAAGGATGAAAGTACTTGGAAGCTCGCCAACGTCGTTGGTGAAACCGGTACCAAGGGTATTGCCAACTCCCCAGAAGGCGGCATGATCCAGTGGGGCAAGTACGAAGACGGCAAAGATAAGACCGGTCTTCCCGGTTCTGTCTGGACACTGACCAAGACAGGTGAAGATGGTTGGATTCAGGATATCACCGACAACACCAAAGCTGTCGAAGGCATCGCTCTCTATAACGGCAATGACGAAGTGACCAACGGCTCGCTGACCGTTAATGAGGGCGCCACTCTGCAGCTCATTCCCAAAGTGTCTCCAGATGACGCCACGCAAGACGTCACATGGGAATCATCTGACCCGACTGCAGCTGAGGTGCAGAATGGCCATGTCACTGTGCTGCACGCGCCTACCGATGGACAGCCGGTGACAATCACGGCCACGACTGTGGACACGAACGCCAGCGGCGACCGTCTTTCGGCACATGTTGCTTTGACCATTCAAGAAGTTGCCCTCAACAGCCTGACACTGAAGTACAACGGACAGACTGCTCCGTCGGAAATTTCCACGACTGTGGGCAACAACATTACGCTGACCGCAACCGCGGATCCGGCTTCGTTGCAGAGCAGCATTACGTGGGATTCCACGGACAAGACTGTGGCCACTGTAGCGAATGGCGTGGTTACACCGCTCAAGGCGGGTTCGACCACCATCTGGGCGAAGTGCAAGGATGACCAATCCAAGTGGAAGTCCGTGCTCATCAAGGTGACGAATCCAGTGGCTGATACGACAACTGTTTATGTACATTGGTTGAATGCCTCCACTGAACCACGTATCCATTACTGGGATTCCAACAATGAAGGTTCTACTTGGGGTACACGTCCCACCATGGAGACCGCTTCGTGTGCGGGGAACGACTGGTACAAGTACGATGTTCCGTTTGCAGGAAAGCCCTTCAACGTCAAGGTGACGATGGGGAATGACAATAATGTATATAAGGTCAATGGTTCTGCCGATATACCGATTGCAGGCACTGCGAGGGCCTACAACATTGACGGTGGAAAAGTGAACTCTAGTGCGCCAGCCGGGTGTGTTACTCGCGCAGCTGTACCTTCACAGGCCGCTAATGATGCTGAGCTGACTTTGGCGCCTAAGAGCGATGCTACAGACGAGGCTTCGATCCAGACGTTCCGTCGTGCGCGTCTCAACACCATGGCTGAATCCCAGCCGGGTGCAAATGCAACAACCCAGTACAAGGATTCCAACTCCATGGTTGGTCAGTTCACGATTCTCGGCCTTCCCGATGGTGAGTACACGCTGACGGAGAAGACTGCACCTTCTGGATACCTCTTGAACACAACGGTGTACACGTTCACCATGTCTGGAGGCAAGGTCACATGGACCGGTGATAAGCAGCCGTCAATCGTCGGTGACATGGCATGGATCTCTGATAAGCCTACGCAGGTGGTTTGGGAGAAGGTCGACAGCGATAACAACAATGCGCCTCTTGCGGGCTCCGGCTGGACCATTGAGCAGAAGAGCATCGTTGATGGTCAGGAGAAATGGACCCCCATCAACGAAGTGATGGACTGCACCGAGGCTCCCTGCAATGCTTTGGTGCAGTATAAGGATGAAGATCCGACTTCGGGCAAGTTCCTTGTCAAGAAGCTTCCTGTTGGCACCTATCGCATCACAGAGACCACGGTTCCTGAGGGATATGAGAAAGTGGGTGGTCCGTATGTGTTCACTGTTACCAATAGTGAAGAAACTGTGAGTGTTTCCTCCAAGCCCCTTGGCAACACCCGCAAGACTGGTACAGTCTACTGGGGTAAGGTGAGTACGGAACTGGAGGATGGGAAGCACGTGTATCTTGCGGGCTCGGCTTGGTCTATCAAGTTCAAGCCGCATGGTGCAGAAAACTTCCAGGATCCTGTGACGATCACTGACTGTGTGAGGACGACAGGCTCTACGTCAGGTACCTGCTCGGCATCTGGCAGTGTCACTGACACATGGGCAAAGGACGACAATCCCGCTGCCGGACGCATCAGTCTTTCCGGGCTTCCATGGGGCACGTACGAGATGGTTGAAACCAAGGCGCCGGACGGTTACTATGGCGATCCCAGCGTAACGTACACCTTCACTGTTGGTCCGGATACACCTGAATTCCAGAATGTTCAGATCTACGTGAAGAACAGCGAAGGAAAGCCAGGTGACCCGATCACAACACCGCAGAACCCCACGGGTGCGGACGGCAAGCCTCTGCCCGACTACCCAAACCAGGTGATTACCAATGAACCTGGTGTGGTTCTGCCGGCTACGGGTGGCGAAGGCAACACGCTGATTGTGCTGTTTGGGTTTGCGCTCATAGCGATATCAATGGTAGGCTGTGGCGTAGCGATGCGGAAACGCATTTAAACAAAATAGTCAACGATGAACAATTAAATCTGTGGGGCCGTTACCATCGGTTATCGCCAGAAACGGCCCCTCCCTTGCTTGAATCATTCGATTCCATGCTGGGGGGAAGTAAAAGGGTTTTATGAATCGCAAGGTTTATAAAATTTTCAAAACAATCGAAGGAGATAACATGAAGAAGGTTTGGAAGGGCTTCGCCGCTGCGGTTTCCGCCGCTGCGATCGCCGCCACCGGTTTCATTGGCGCCACCTCTGCGTATGCAGATGATCCGGCCCCGGCCCCGGCGCCTACTACTGGTAGCATTACCATCAACAATGCGCTGACGGGTGATGCTTTCAACGCATACCGCCTGCTTAGCTTGACCAACAGCGGTTCGGCCATTTCGTACGACCTGATCGGTGGTGTGGACAGTGCAGAAACCACGGCTCTTGTGAGTGCTATCAATACCACGAACAACAACACGGCTCTTGTTGCGCCGGCGACGACTGCATCCGATAACGTAAAGAACGAGTTCAAGGATAACGTCATCGCAGCTGTTGACGCATTCAAGGGTGACGATAGCGCCACGATGCGCAAGTTCGCTGCCAATCTTATCGCAGCAATCAAGACCAACAGTGTTGCGGTTACCGGAACCGCTACAGCGAATGCGGATGGTGAATTGGTGATTAATTCGCTGGCACCGGGCTATTACCTTGTTGATCAGACTGCACAGACTGCTGACGAGAATGGTGACAATGTCAACACACTGTCCGCCTATCTGGTCGACACCGTCATTGCTGGTCAGACTACTTCCATCAACCTGAAGAAGGGCACTGTTACCCTCGAGAAGAAGGTGCAGGATTGGAACGACACCGAGGGTAAACCCACAAATCCGACTTGGTTGGATTCTGCTGACCATGATTTGGGCGATGACGTTCCTTTCCAGCTGACCGGTACCCTTCCGGCCAACTACGATCGTTACGACACGTTTAAGTACATCTTCCACGACTCGCTGTCCGCAGGTCTGACCCGTAACAACGATGTCAAGGTGTTCGCAAAGAACGGTGATACCGAGCAGGAGATCACCTCGCAGTTCACCGTGGCTGCCCCGGTGAATGGAACCTTCACTGTTTCTAACGACGATCTGAAGACCATCACGGAGGATGATAAGGGCGCTGCCGTTACTATCAACAATGCGACCACGATTGTCGTTCGCTACACCGCCAAGGTCAACGAGAATGCTGTGATGGGCTCCACTGGCAACCCGAACACCGCTTATCTGGAGTTCTCCAACAATCCGAACAACGGCGGCGAAGGCACGAACAATACCCCGGAAGACAAGGTCATCGTCTTCACCTACAAGTTTGTTGTGGACAAGAGCTTCACGGGTGCTGACGCCCCGGCGGCAGATGACATGCCGGAGTTCACGCTTTACAAGTATCTCCCGACTGGTACTGACGGTGCACTTGTCGCCACTCAGATCGGTAATCCGGTCAAGGTCACTGGCAATGCCACGGATGGTTTCAAGGCTGAGTTCCCGCGTCTTGACGATGGCAAGTACATGGTTTCGGAAACCAAGGTTCCGCAGGGCTTCAACAAGGCTCCCGACACCTACTTCGAAATCTCTGCTACACACTCCGAGGGTGACAATCCTGCACTGTCGACGCTGAAGGTCACGTTCTATACGGATGCCACCTTCGCTACGACTGCAGGTGATCCAGCTGATGGTGTTATCGATACCGGTACCGTGACTGTTGAAATCGAAAACAAGACCGGTTCCGAGCTCCCGTCGACCGGTGGCATGGGCACCACGGTGCTGTACGCCGCTGGCGCTGCGATCGTCCTGATCGCTGGCATCGGCCTCGCTGTCACGCTCCGCCGCCGTCAGGCCTGAGAGCAAGTGACCCCCTATAAGGAAAGGTGCTATGAGGAATCGTAACTCAGCCAATCTGACTCCTCAGACTGACCGCAGTGCCGATTCCTCATCCCTTACGCCGCCCGCCGGCTCCGCTACGGAATCGACGGGCGGCAGCCTTATGGAGGAACAGGCAGTAACCAAAACAACTAAAAAGAAAAAGGGTAGTGCGGGGCTCAACATCATGATTGCGCTCTTCGCCCTCGTGCTCCTCGGAGGCATCGGTCTGATCGCCTACCCCACGTTCGCCAACTGGTGGAACAGCATGCACGCCTCGCGCGCAGTCGCCGGCTATGTTGAACAAGTCAATGACATGAGCGGGGAACAGAAGAAGGAACTTCTGGACCAAGCGCATGCCTACAATCAAAAACTCAACACGTTGCCAGACCGTTGGCATCTGACCGACGAGCAGATGGACGAATACAACAAGACGCTCGACGTCACCGGCACCGGAATCATGGGGTACATCACGATTCCCAAACTGGAAGTGCGCTTGCCCGTCTACCATGGCACCGAAGACACCGTGCTGCAGATAGCCGGCGGTCACCTAGCCGGATCATCACTGCCAGTCGGTGGCGCAGGCATACACACCGCTGTCTCCGGGCACACCGGACTACCGTCGGCGAAACTGTTTACCGGCCTCGACAGCCTCAAAGAAGGCGACACGTTTGCGTTCCACGTACTTGACGACACGTACACGTACCAAGTGGACCAGATACGCACCGTGCTGCCGAACGAAATGCGCGACCTGGACTTCGACGCGAACCAGGATTATGCAACACTGATCACGTGCACGCCCTACGGCGTCAACTCGCACCGACTGCTCGTGCGCGGGCATCGCATCCCGACTCCGGCGGAAGCGGACGAGACGCAGTACGACAAGGCGGACACGAACCGAACGCTCGTCATCGCGGGCATAGCCCTCGCGATCGTGCTGTTCATCCTGTGGGTCATCTGGCTCATCGTGCGCCGCAGCCGCAAGCGCGGGCGCGCTGCAGTGAGCGGCACGCAGGCCAAACATGCGGGGCGCTGAACCCAACCGCATGAGAAACGCTTATAATAACAACCGAGAAGAAGAACACCTCACCAAACCAAGGGGGGACAACATGGGACGGCTTACAGTCGGAAAGCGGATCGCGCCGGCGATACTGTGCGCGGGGGCGATGCTTGCGAGCCTTGCCGTAGGAGTGCCGAGCGTCTACGCAGAAGACACCAATACGGAGGAGGACCGCACCGACCTCACGTCGAGCGTTGTCTCTGGCAGTGGTGAGGGCACCATCAACGTCACGTACGCGCACGACGAGACGGCGCTCGAGGGCGTGGTCTTCCACGTCTACAACGTGGCGAAGTGGGCGGATGAAGGTGGCTACGAGCCAATCGGTGACTTCGCCGACACCGAGAAGTATCCGGTGAATTGGGACGTGCTCAACGCCGACCCGCAGACATTCCGCGACATGGCGAATACGCTTGCAGGATATATCGAGCTCAACGGCACCGAGCCGGCGGCCAGCGCGATGACCGACGCGGACGGCAACGTCAGCTTCACCAACGTGGGCGATGGCATGTTCCTCGTGACCGCGGACCGCTTTGTGGAGAAAACGCTCGAATGCAAGAGCTCGGCGATGCTTGTGGCACTGCCGAACGTGCATGTGGAAGACGGCGCGAACCAGCGCGTGGTGAACATCGAGCCGAAGAGCGACTGCGTGGTGCCTGAAGTCAAGACCGAGACGCTCAACGTGAAGAAGGTCTGGAAAGACGCGGGCAACACCGACCGCCCGCAGTCGATTACCGTGGAACTGCTCAAGAACGGCGAATCGCAGGAGACCGTTGAGCTCTCCGACGCCAACAACTGGCAGCACTCGTGGGCGGGGCTGGAATCCGGCAACGACTGGAAGGTCGTGGAGAAGAACGTGCCGGCCGGCTACACCACCATCTCCGAGTACGACATGACGGCGGAAGACGAAGCCAGCGTCACGATCACCAACACGAAGCCGGCGCCGCCGGTCACGCCGCAGAAGCCGCCGGCGCAGACCGGTGCGGACATCGCGCTCGTGGTTGTTGTGGCGGGCGCCGCGTTCATCCTGGGCCTGCTGCTGATCATCAAGACGCGCAAGAAGGAAGCGTGAGCTGTGTAGCGCGCTGAGTGTTCGGCGCGCGCCGGGGAGGCCACCTTACGGGGTGGCCTCCCTTTTTTGTTGCCATGTTTGTGTGGTGTGTTTGTGCAGCGAATTTGCACGGTGTTTTGCAGTTGCGTAGAGTGTGTGAAGATGTGCGCAATGCTGAGCGCATTGCCGTATGTGCAGATAGAATACAAACCGTGTGATCATTGTATTGCATGTCAAACACCATCATGAATTCCATGGTGGTTTGAATTCTTCCCCTCAGCGGGGCGCACTTCGAGTAGAGAGTGCGCCCCGTTTTTCTTTGCAGCGGCCCTGTGTGCGTGTACGCCGGAGTCAGCTTATCCGCGTGAGGTAGGTGCGGAGCCTTCGGCGTGTCGTAGATGAAGGCGCCGAATCACGGTTATCCCCCCTATTATGTGGGAGTCTCGCACATAATACGGGGGTAAAATGTGGTCGTCTCGCACATAACCGGGGAGATGACCGAACTGGCTGGCGGTGGTCGGTCGGCGTGCGGTTGCGGCGTGTCCTCGGTGTGTTGCGAAAGTACATGGTGCTGTGTATATTTGATTGCTGGTGTCTGGCCGCGAGGCTCGAACGTGCCGGGCAGTAAGCTTTCCAAGTGAATAAAGGAACTGATATGTACGCGATTGTCAAGGCCGGCGGCCATCAGGAAAAGGTCGAGGTCGGCGATACCATCCTCGTGAATCGTCTTGCAGCCAAGAAGGGTGAGACCGTGGAATTCCCGGTCGCGCTCGTTGTCGACGGCTCCAAGGTCACCATTGCCGCGGCTGATCTGGCAAAGATCTCCGTCAAGGGCGAAGTTGTGGACGACGAGGCCAAGGGCCCGAAGATCCGCATCCAGAAGTTCAAGAACAAGACCGGCGTTGCTCGTCGCAAGGGCCATCGCCAGAAGCTGAGCATCGTCAAGATCACTGAGATCGCCTGATTTCAGTTAGTATTGACTGCAGACTTCAGCTAACCGAAAGGAACGAAAAATGGCACATAAGAAGGGCGCTTCCAGCTCGCGCAACGGTCGCGATTCGAATCCCCAGTACCTCGGTGTGAAGAAGTTCGGCGGCGAGGCCGTCGTGGCTGGCAACATTCTGGTTCGCCAGCGTGGCACCAACTTCCACCCGGGCCAGAACGTGGGCATCGGCAAGGACCACACGCTGTTCGCTCTTGCGGACGGCCAGGTCAAGTTCGCGGTGCGCCGTGATCGCAAGGTCGTGGACGTCATCGCTGAGTGACGAGCCATCACTGATTTTTGTTTAACGCACGTCGTTTTTTGCGGCGTGCGTTTTTCTATATCTGTGCGCCTTTCGTCCGTCTGAAGGAATCGGGGAGGGGAAGTTGCGTGCGAATTGTACGCGGTTTGGGAGTGCCTGCGTAAAATCCTTGCGCAATGTGGCAGGCTGCTTTCCTGCTACGGGTAGTGCTTTTTGCGCTACGGGTAGTGAATATACCTCGGAGGCTCAAGTAGAATCGTTGGAAATCAGCGGTTTTTAGCAGAGGGCACGAGGAGAAAACACTACCCGTAGCAGAGGAAGTACTACCCGTAGCAAAGAAGGCTGATCTAGCAACTGTTCTTGGAGCAGCACGGCAGATGTCTAGCAGAGGATTCTCATGCTCGGCGGCTTCTGGCATGACGTTCATCTGGGACTGGCCGAAAGTTGTCATGTCTGCCCAGCTACCCAATCACCCAGCTGCTTAATCACCCAACCAATCGCCTTTTCAACTGCCCGATCGGTGGCGACACGCACGGCTGGAAACCGCTGGATTGCGCGGGTATGGTTTAGGTACTTGGGGCTTTTGCGAAGAGGAGTAGAGAGCGCAGAGCCTCAAGCAGCACGCGCGGCCGGGGTTGCCCAGCCACCCGTACCGCGTCCGGAGATCGTCCAGAGATGAGGAATGCAGCATAGGCGCTGCAGGGTTCATTCGTGGAGAGGGGTGTGCCATGCCTCGCCGTAGTCGTCATGCCGCCGCGCGCAGCAGCACACGCTGGCTTGCCCCCATTGTGGGCGCAGTGGTGGTGTTCATGCTCGCGCTGGGCGTGGGCTTGGTGCACACACCCGCCGCCATGGCCGCAGAATACAACATCGGCAACGAAGGCTGGGTGCAGAAAGACACGACTTCTGTGCAGTTCACCGACTCCCAAGGCAACGTGATCACCCCCGGCACAGGAGACAAGCTCGACTATGGCGATGCGTTCAAGATGCGCCTCGACTTTGTGGTGCCGAACAACACAACGCTGAAGACCGGCGACACACTGGTCTACGACCTGCCCGCCGGCATCACGTATGCAACCGGCCAGACGTACCCGATGACCGACGCTTCGGGCACGCAGCTCGGATCGTACGTGATTCGCGACAACAAGGTGATCATCACGTACACCGGCCAGGACAGCTCGTCCGACATCACCGGCTTCGTCACAATCGACGGCAGCATCACGAGTAACAGCAGCGGCGGCAATACCGGCGGCCCCACGCAGTTCGAGTTCCCCGGCTACGGCACAGTGGACGTGGACCTGAATCCGCACTACGACCTGAACGTGGTGAAGAACGGCGCGATCAGCGTGCCAGGGCACCCCGACCTGTGGGATTTCGTGCTCGACGTGGAGTCGATCGGTAACAATACAGGCGTGCACCTGACTGACACAATGGGCAAGAATCTGCACTTGTACACAGAAGACTCGCCGATCATCGTCTGCGCAGACCCCTCGTGCACCGAGCAACTGCCCACTAGCGCATGGACGTTGGATTCGACCACCGACAACGGCTTCAATCTGACCATCAAGTCGATGACCGACAAGCAGAAGTACTACGTGAAGTACCGTGTGCGCCTCGACCGCAAAGACGCCGTGGAGGCGTGCAAGAACGGCTGGGAGTGCACCCAGTCGGGCAATCCGAAATACGACAGTGTGAATAACACAGTCCAGTATTCCAGCGAACAAAGCACCGAGAAGACGACTGAGAAGGGCATCTGGATCGACAGCCAGTGGTCGGTGAGCAAAGGCGGCACCGACGCGACCGATGACTCTGGCGCGAAGATGAAGTGGACGATCGAGATCTGGCCCGGCGAAGACGCCGTGGTGGACGGCACAACAATCCGGGACCAACTCGGCGAGCTTCTGGCCGCACCCACCACCGACCCGACCGTGACATGCTACGCGCACGGCGCCGAGTACCACCCGCCAATCGACTGCGGTTCGCTCAGCTGGAGTGATCTGGTGAGCGGCAAGGCGACACTGCCCGTGCCGGAAGGCGGCACTGGCTACGGCCGTTACCAAATCACCTACACTACGCCAATCACCGACGGCGGCAGTGCGCTCACCTACACGAATGATGTGACGGTGACGCCGCCAGACGAAGACGGCCACGATCCGCAGACGGCGCACGGCACCGGCAAGGTGGAGGAAGCCACGGCGATCAGCAAGTCGTTGGTGTCTGCCGGCAATGACAATCAGACACTGCATTGGATGACCACGTTCACCGCAAAGCGCGCGGTGGCAAGCGCGACGATCACCGACACGCTCGACGTGGACGGCCGCGGCGAGAACCACGGCCCGCTCCAGACGCTCGACGCGGGATCGATCCGCATCACAACCGACCGCGAGGGGAAGAACCCGTGGAACGGCATGCCCCCCCGCGGCTGAGGCGGCCGACTCCGGCTTCACACTCACCTTCGGCGAATTACCCGCCGGCACTACGCTCTACATCTTCTATACAAGCACGCTGACCAATCCGGAACCCGGCGCGACGCTCTACAACACGGTGAGCGACGGCACGCATACGTCCACCGCCCAACATGTGATTCCGCGCGACAACATGGCCAAAAGCGGCTGGCAAAACGGCAGCGGCACCATCACGTGGCGCCTGCAGGTGCACGATGTGAGCCCGAGCGCCACGAGTGTGGCGATCACCGACACACTGCCGGACAATCTGGGGTATGTGCCCGGATCGCTTGCGGCGCTTGACAACCCGTATTACCCGCGTGCGCCGCAACACGGCGCGCAGGTGCAAGACAACGGCGATGGCACGCTGACCTTCACCATCACACCCGGCACGCCGGCGTTCCAAGAAGCGACCACGCAAGACGGTCTGTGGCTGGAATACACCACCAAGATCATCGACTACGAGGCGGCGAAACAAGCCGGCCATAAGGAATACAAGAACTCCGCGCATATCGCGGTCAATGGCGTCACCCAGCCGGACCAACAGGCAAGCGTGTGGATGGACCCGCCCGGTGTGCTCGACAAGAGCGGCAACTACAACGCCGCCACTGCGCCCAACATCGAATACACCGTGCGCGTAAACGAAGGCGGTCTCACGCTCAACGGTGGCCGCACGCTCACACTCACCGACACGCTGGGCGAGGCGCTCGCGGTGCGCCTCGACAGTGTGGCGATCCGCGACACCTACAACCGCGAGCTCGCCGGCGCCACGTATGCATACAATCCGCAGACGCGCGAACTCGTCTTCCGCGTGCCCGACGGCACACCGTGCGTGATCACCTACAAGGCGACCGTGCAGCTGGCCGCCGGCGAGACTTTTGGCGAGACGAACGGCGCCAATACGATTTCACTCAGGGGGTCGGGTGGAAACATCGCAGATGACAACACCAAGCAGAGCGGCACAGTCGAGGAGACGAGGGGCGGCTTGACGGCGGCTGACCACATGCTGCAGGTGTTCAAGTACGCGGACCACGACGTGAATGCGCCGCTCGCCGGCATCCAATTCACCGTCGAGGCGCTCAATGTGAGCGACGCGAAGACCGATGGCGATGGCAAACAGATTGTGGAAGTGCGGGGAGTGAACAGCGAGATCCCCGCAGCCGTGCTCTCCACGAATTCCGCCGGGTACACCGAGGGCGCCAGCGTGCACGCGGACACAATCTACCGCGTCACCGAGCAAGCGTCGGAAGCATATGAGCCGGTCGACCCGCTGTTCATCGTCTTCCCAGGCGGCAACAGCACGGTCGAGTACGCCAACATGCGCGTGGTGCAAGGGGGTACAACCTATCCGCTCACCGTCGGCACGATGGCGAGCTATGTGTGGATGTGCAACAACGACCACAAGCTGAAGGTCAAGCTCAATCTGAGCAAAACAGACGAACTCGGCAATGCGCTGAACGGTGCCACATTGCAGCTCACGCGCCTCGACGGCACCGCCGTCGGCGATGCGTGGACGAGCGACGGCAATCCGCACACCATCGAAGACCTCACCCCGGGCACCTATCTGCTCGTGGAGACGCGCGCGCCGGAAGGCTACACGCGCGCCGACGACGTGACGATCCGCGTGAACGCCGACGGCACCATCATCGTAGGCGGTCAAAACGTGGCCAAGGGCAGCGGGCAGGACATCAGCGCAGACGTGACGATGCGCGACACTCCCACCACCACAAGCGTGCGTGCGAAGAAAATCTGGGATGACGCCAGCAATCAGGACGGGCTGCGCACAGACGTCGTGTTCGACCTCTACCGCAGAGTCGGCAGTGGCGCATGGCAGATCATGCCCGGGCAGAGCCGCACCATCTCGGCCGGCGCAACCGGCGAGCAGCTCAGCGTGGCGTGGGCGTCACTGCCGACGCGTGCGGCGGGCGAGCTGGTGGAATACCGCGTGCAGGAGCGCGAAATCGACGGCTATACGTCGAACGGCGTGCTGCAGAACGGTGAATGGATCTTCACCAACACGCACACGCCCGCCACCACGCGAGTGCACGTGCACAAAGTCTGGGATGACGCGGACGATGCGGACAAGCTGCGGCCGGGCGCGGTGACCGTGCGGCTGTACGCCGATGGCGAGCCGGTGCAAGACGGCGAGCGCGTGCTCAACGCGGAGAATGCGTGGACAGCCGAGTTCACCGATCTGCCGAAGTACGCCAAGGGTCAGCCCATCGTGTACACCGTGATGGAGGTCGAGGCACTGGCCGGTTATACCGTGCACTACAGCTATGCCACCGGCGAAGACGGCGGCCGCACGGTCACCGTAACCAACACGCACGAGCCGCAGACGAGCGATCTGCGCCTCGCCAAACAGAACATTGTGGGCGAACAGATCGCCGGCGCACGTCTGCGCATCGACGGCACCGATGCCGAAGGGCGCGCGATCACGCCGATCGAGTGGACGTCGCAGGCGGATGGACCGCTGCCGGTCACGCTCGCCGTGCAGCAGGGGCAGGCTGAGGACGAAAACGTGCGCACGCTCGGCCCTGGCACGTACACGCTGCGCGAACTCGAGCCGCCGAGCGGCTACACGTCAGCCAATCCAATCGAGTTCACCGTGACGCATGAGGGCGGCGAATGGCACGTCACGCGCACCGACGGCGCGTCTATGGACGGCAATCGCATAGTGATGACCGATTATTACCGCACCACCGACGTGCCAATCAGCAAGCGCACGCTCACCGGCACCGACGAACTGCCCGGCGCGCAACTGGAGCTCACCGGCACGCGCACCGACGGCACAAGTATCGCGCCGATCGCATGGACGAGCGGGAGCGAACCGCGCATCGTCACCCTGCTGCCCGGTGATTACACGCTGCGCGAAGTGGCCGCGCCTTCCGGGTATGAGCGCGCGCAAGACGTGGTGTTCCGTGTGCATGTGGGCGGCGCGGTGGAAGTGCGTTCGGGCGGCACGCTCAGCAGCGGCGCCGTGACGATGCGCGACGCCGTGCGCACGATGACCGTCTTCTTCTCGAAGACAGCCGTCGGCTCGCCTGCTGAATTGCCCGGCGCGCAATTCGAGCTCGTGGGCACCAGCGTGGACGGCGCGCCGGTGCGTGAACAGTGGACGAGCAGCGGTGAGATGCATGAGCTGACGCTCGCTGACGGCACCTACACGCTCACGGAAACGGCGGCGCCGGAAGGGTACGACCCGGTGAGCCCGATGACGGTGATTGTGCGCGACGGCCGGCTGATCGTGAATGAGATCGCGCAAAGTGACGCCGTGGTGCGCGTGGAGAACGAGCCGACGCCCATGACCGCGGTCAGCGTGATGAAGCAGTGGCAGGACAACGGCAACGTTGATGACCTGCGGCCGGATCATGTACAGGTGCAGCTGATGGCGGGGGACAAGGAGTATGGGCCTGAAGTGACGCTCAACAGCGGCAACAGCTGGACCGCCACGTGGGCTGATCTGCCCAAGCTCGGCGCCGATGGTGAGGAAGTGGATTATACGATCCGCGAGATCCTCGATTATGGCGACGGTTACCATGTGTCGCTGCGCAAGACGCAGACGAGCGACGGGCTGGCGTATAGCCTGGTGAACATCCACCAGCCCGATGCCGTGGAACTGCGGCTCGCGAAGCATTGGGATGACGCCAATAACCAGGATGGTAAACGGCCTGCACAGGTCGGCGTGAGCATCTGGGGTGTGGTGCAGGACGGTGACAGGCGCATTGAGACGCAGCTCGTCGATGTGCCGAATTTGCGGCCGGAAGACGGATTGCTTTCGGCGGACGGCAACACATGGCAGTGGCGCCTGTATGGGCTGCCGAAATTCGACGCGCAGAATCGGCTCTACAGCTTCGAACTGCGGGAGACGGGTGTGCCTGACGAAACCGGCGGTGTGTATGAACTCGTCACCGGTGAAGGCGCAACGTGTGACCATGACGGCCACTGCACGCCCACGCCCGGCAGTGATGCGGACGGCAAGCCTGCGCTCATCGAATTCACGAACACGCACACGCCGGAAACGGTGCACGTGCACGTGGGCAAGACGTGGATCGACCGCGACAACGCTGACGGCACGCGTCCTGAATCGCTCGCGGTGTGGCTGCTCAGCAGCGTGTGGGATCAGTCGAACGGCTGGCCTACCCCACAGTATGGGTTCAGCTCGAAGCAGGACGTGACGTTCACCGATCTGAAGAATCCGTTCACTGAGTCGATTCCGGCGGATGAATTGCTTGAGAACGGGCAATCGGGCGAATGCGTGCCGGGCAGCTATGCCTACGGCCGCAGCTGCATCGTGCTCACCCCGCCAGACAAGACGGAAGGCGGTGGCTCGGCAGAGGCCGGTGGCAGCACCGAATCTGGCGGCAGCACCGTGGCGAATGTGTGGGAAGGCGAATTCACGGATTTGCCGAAGTACCACAACGGCGAGCTGATTCGCTACGTCGTCACCGAACAGCAGGTGAGCGGGTATGACGCGTCGCTCGTGATCGGCAATGCCAGCGACAGCAACGCCATCACATGCACGGATTGCTCGAGCAGTGGTCCCGTTGTGGGATTGACCGGCACGGATGAGCCAACAGTCGACACGCTGCAATTCCAATTGAGCAACCGACGGCAGATGGCACTGCCGTCCACGGGCGGCACAGGCACGCACCGTGGCATGGCAGCGGGCTTCATGCTGATGGCGGCGGCATGTATGGGCGGTGCGTGGGCGCTCGCGAGTGGGAATCGACGTAAGGAGGGCGTGCAATGAGCAGGGCACAACGGAAGCACCATGCGCGGCACGCCATGCGCGTGAGTGCGTCGGGTGGTGTGATGCGCGGTGTGCGGCGCGCGCTTGGTGTGGTCTTCGCGCTCGCGATGGCGGTCGGGCCGCTCACTGTGCCGGCGGCGTACGCCGACGAGTCCACGCTGCAGCCGGCGGATGCGGGGCAGACCGCGGTGACGCAGCCGCGCGTTGCGGCGACCGATGTGACAGTGGTGGCGTTCCAACAGTCGTGGAACACCGTGGCGGCGGAATGCACGAACATCTACGGGCCATCGGGTGTGAAGTATGTGCAGATTTCGCCGCCGGCCGAGTCAGTGATTGGCACGGAGTGGTGGACGGTCTACCAGCCGGTGAGTTACCGCTTGGAATCGCGGTTCGGCACGCAAGCCGAGCTTGAGCGCATGATCAAGACCTGCAATGCGGCCGGCGTGCAGGTGGTGGCCGATGTGGAACTCAACAACACGACCGATTCGAGCGTCTCGTGGGTCGATGACCAAGTGGGCGTGGCCGGCACGAGCTACAACGGCACGTACGGCCGCTATCCAGCGTTCGCCAGTGCCGACGCGGCGGTGGAAAGCGGCCTGTACCGCTACAAAGACAACGGCAATAACCACCAGTACGGCATTGCCACCAAGGACTTTCACGATTGCTCCACCAATGTGAAGGACTTCAGGGATGTGGAGCCGGAGTCCATCTGGAATTGCCGGCAGGAGACGCGCTGGGACCTCAACACGTCGAATGAGCGCGTGCAGCAGATTCAGGCGGACTACCTGTACCGCCTGTGGCAGCTCGGCGTGCGTGGATTCCGTGTGTCGTCGGCGAAATTCATGAATCCAGCGGACATCGCGGCCATTAAAGCCAAGCTCGTGGGCAAAATCGGCGCGGCCGAGGCCAGTCAGCTGCGCTTTACGCAGGAAGTGGTGTATCACCAGGGCGAAATCGCGCAGATCCAAGCGGACCGGTACACGCGCAACGGGCAGGTGGAGGAGTTCCGCTTCGCGTACGACATTCTGGCGGCGCTCAACGGCAATGCCAGCCGTCTGCGCACACTGACCGACGGGTTCATCGACAGCAGTGAAGCCACCGTGTTCGTGGCGAACTGGAACACCGTGCGCGGGTCGGAGACGCTCGCGCCGGAGTCGGGCGCGCGGTACGAGCTGGCGAACGCGTTCATGCTCGCCAACGATTACGGCGAGCCGATGATTCTTTCGGACTACCACTTCGACAACAGCACAGTCGATCAGGCGCCGCAGGGCACGTCGGACACGCGTGTGCCCGACGTGGACATGCAGGCGCAGTGCGCGGCCTCGGCAGGCACGGCGTCGGCTGCGTGGGCGTGGGGGACCTGGCACTGTCAGCCATATTGGACGTCGACGCGCGGCATGATCGAGTTCCACAACGCGGTGCATGATGCGGCGCGCACGAACTGGCAGCAGCCGTCGGCGAACAATATCGGGTTCGCGCGCACGGAGGCGGGGCAGGACGTCGGGTTTTTCGCGCTAAACAACACATTGGTCGCGTCCGAGGTGACATACCAAACGTCACTGCCGGACGGCGACTATTGCAACGTGTATGCCACGAGCAAACGCAATTGCGCGGCGGAACACCGCATTCATGTGAGCGACGACAAGCTCACCACAACGATTCCCGCGCGCGGGGCCGTCGCGATCTATGGCGGCGCGCAGTATGACCCGGCCGCCGCGGACAGCGCGGAGGCGGACCGCGGGCCCGTCTACGGTGAGGAAACCGCCGACTTGGGGCGGATCGCGGACCGCACGCTCACCGTGTATGTGCCGCAGTCGGCTGTGCCGGCGGGTGGTGGGGGCCTGAGCGTGCGCGTCACGAACGCGAACGGCGCGGAACTGCGCACGGTACCGCTTGCTGCGGTTGAGGGGCGTGGCGGTTGGCTCGCGGCGAATATCGGCGATGGCGTCAACGCGCAGGCGGTGCGTGTGAGCGTCGTCAATGCGTCCGGCGAGTCTGTGCTGCCTGCAGCTTGGCAGGGGCAGCAGTGGTACAGTTTGGGCGTCGGCGCCACGCTCACGTGGATCGACGCGCAGGGTGCGCATATGGGCACGCCGTTCGCCACCGGTGGTGAGCAGAAGACACGCTTCACCGTGCATGTGCCGAACGACGCGTTCGCGGACGCGCGGGGCGTGGAAGTGCTTGGAGATGGCGGGCAGCCGGAGCAGTATTGCGCGTTGGGCACAGTGTCTGGCGCGTCTGATCGGCGCGTCACATGTGAGCTGAGCGGAATTCGCTCGAGCGTGCGGTTCCGTGTAGTCGCAGGTGAAGGGGCTGCTGCGGCGGTAGGCGGGACGCAGCCTGTGTATGAGGCGAAGGCCGTCGACCGGGTCGTCGGGTCAATCGAGGCGTGGATTGACAGTGCGGGTGAGCTCGCGCAGTCGTCGCCGGAAGTGCGCGAGCCGAGCGCGACGCCGCAGCCGAACGACCAGAAGAACCCGCAGCAACTGCAGGTGACAGTGCACTATTACCGGCCCGACGGCAACTACCAGGAGTACGATCTGGTGTCCGACGTCTGGTACGGCTGGGATCTGTGGACGTGGGCGTCCGAGACGGATTCCGGTGGCATGCAGCGGTTCACCGGGCACGACGCGTTCGGCGAGATCGCGCAGTACACGCTCACACAGAACCAACAGGGCATCCGCAAGCCCGAGTTCATTGTGCGGCAGGGCGGCGATGCGTGGATGAGCAAGGATCCGGGCGACAACGACCGCCGGCTGCCGGAGTCCGCGATTGTGGTGGAGCCGGGGCAGCGTGCCGTTGGCACCGCCGAGATCTGGCTCGTGGCGGGCGATCCCACCATCTACACCGTGGAACCGCAGGTCGTGGCGGTCGCATTTGACACACAGGGCGGCAGCCGCGTGCCCGCGCAGGCCGTGGTGCGCGGCGGTACGCCGAGCGTGCCGGGCGCCGGTGCACCGTCGGTGCGCGAAGGGTACGTGTTCACGGGCTGGAGCAAGGATGCGGCGGGGCAGGAGCCGTTTGACTTTGGTGCGGCGGTGACTGAGCCGACCACAGTGTATGCGCAGTGGGCTCCGGCGGTCACGGTCTCGTTCGCGGCCGGGTATGAGCCGGTGGCGGAGCAGACCGTCGCGGTGCCGGAGCCGGTCGTGATTGCGGCCGGCGGCAGTGTGCCGATCACGCAGACGATGGAACGCGAAGGGTATGAGCTCGCGGGCTGGAAGACTCGTGGTGGCACGGTGCTCGCGGTGGGCGATGAACTCAGCAGCGTGCAGGCGGATACCACGCTCACGGCGCAGTGGACACCGAAGTCGTACAAGGTGGTGTTCGACGCAAACGGGGGTGTGTTCGCCGGTTCGTCTGGAGGCATGATCGACCCGGGCGATGCGGGCGGTGGCGCTGGCATCGGCGGCGGGGGCGGTGCGCCCGGGCAGACGGTGCGCGTGGCACACGGCGAGACTGTGTCTGAGCCGAAGCCGGGACCGGTGCGGCGGCCAGATGACGGCAAGACTTTCGTGGGGTGGACCACGGAGCAGGATGGCACGGTGTCGTATGACTTTACGCGTCCGGTCACTGGCGCGTTCACGCTGTATGCGAAGTGGGCGGAGCCTGGGGAGACCTTCCACAAGGTCACGCTGCACTATCACGACGGTGAACCGGTGGGCAGCGGCACGACGGGCGACGGTTCGTCGGGCGGTGCGGTCAGTACGGTGTTGGCGAAGGCGGGTGAGCAGCTTGAGCTCGCTGCCGATCCACCGGCGCGTGCGGGGTACCGCTTTGACGGGTGGGCTTCAACCGACGGCGGTCCGAAGCTCGAGCAGCTGCCGGTCGTCACGGGTGATCTTGATTTGCATGCGCGGTGGGTGCGCGTGTGGACGGTCGTGTTCTGCGAGCCGAGCGCATCCAAGGAACCGTGCGTCGGCAGCGATGGTGCGGCGGCGGGCGAGTCGCGGGTCATCGAGACGCAGTCGGTCGACGAGGGGAAGGTGGCTCAGCAGCCGAGTCCGCTGCCGGAGCGCGCGGGGTACAAACTGCTGGGCTGGTCGCGTGAGCAAGACGGTACGGCAACCAACGCGGGCAGTGCGGATAAGCTCGTCGATCTGGCCGGTACGCCGGTCGTGGGCGACATGCAACTGTACGCAGTATGGCAGCAGGCGGGGCCGCAGTGGACAATCCACTTCGACCTCAACGGCGGAACGGCCAAGTCGGCGATTGACGACGTGCGTGTGTTTGACGGCGAGCATCTGCGCAATCCGGTGATGGGCGAGGCACAGAAGCCGACGCGCGAGGGGTACGAGTTCCAAGGCTGGAGCACGGTGAAGAACGACGCGCTGTGCCTGAGCGTGTTCGGTTTCGACGAGCATGGCAATTCGTTGATTCCGATTGACCGCAATGGCACGCTCTACGCCGTCTGGACGCCGGTAGCCGTGCGCCAACCCACCGCCTAGCTCTGGTATCTAACCGTGTGTGCGGTGTCTGCCGTGTGCGCGGTGCCTGACTCTGTGTTCGGTGTCTGAATCTGCCGTGGAGTTTGGCCTTATGCTTGGTGGCTGGGCTTGTATGTATGCAGCATGACAACCTCTGTCTTCTCTGAGGTTTGTCATGCTGCAAGCTCCATTTCATGACGAATCTCTGTACCTTCCTGAGGAACGTCATGCTCGGTGGCCATTAGCATGACTTTCGTCTTAGGCTCTTTGAGGTTTCTCATTCTCGGCGTCCATCAGCATTACTTTCGTCGTACAACTTCTGAGGAACGTCATGCTCGGCAGCCAGATTCATGACTTTTGTCTGAGACGTATAGGTTCTTCTCTGGAGCAGCCAGCCTTTCTGCTGGTGCGGTCAATGTTTCTGCTACGGGTAGTGCTTCCTTTGCTACGGGTAGTGAATGTACCTCGAACACTCAAGTAAAAGCGTTGGAAATCAGCGGTTTTTAGCAGGAGGCGCGGTGCGCAAGCACTACCCGTAGCAAAGAAGGCACTACCCGTAGCGAAGAGGATTGCGTGCGAATTGTACGCGGTTTGAGGAGGTTGCGTAAAATCCTTACGCAACAGGGCCAGTCAGCGTATGAATTGTACGCGGTTTGGGGGGTCCTGCGTAAAATCCTTATGCAACAAGGTCAGTTTGCGTATGAATTGTACGCAAGACTCTCGGAACCGCGTACAATTCGCACGCTATGGCAGCCCGAAGAGTGGCAACCCCCACGAAACAGCAGTATCCGTTCGTGAGTGGCGTAAGGCAGCGCACTGACTACGGCAGAAGACACTGCGCGAAATAGTGGCGCACAGATAGAATGGGCAACCATGAGTGACTTTGTAGATCGAGTGACAGTACATGTGAAGGGCGGCGACGGCGGCAATGGCTCCGCCGGCATCCGCAGGGAGAAGTACAAGCCGTTGGCCGGACCGAACGGCGGCAATGGAGGCAAAGGTGGATCGGTGATTTTCGTGGCCGATCCGAACGCGAATTCGCTGCTGGATTATCGTTTCATGCCGCACCGTTCCGCCGGCAACGGCACGATGGGCCTGGGCGACACGAAAGACGGTTCGCAAGGCGACGACCTGCGCTTGCCCGTGCCGATCGGCACCGTGGTGTTCACCGCGCGCGGAGCCGAAGGTCAGCCGAAGCGCCCCGGCGAGGTGCTCGCCGATCTGCGCCACGCCGGTGACGAATTCGTCGCCGCGGCCGGCGGCGCGGGCGGCCTGGGCAACGCCGCGCTCGCGAACCGCACACGCCGCGCGCCCGGTTTTGCGCTGCTGGGCGAACCGGGCGAGGAACGCGATGTGATCCTTGAGCTGAAGTCAATCGCCGACGTGGCGCTCGTCGGTTTCCCGTCGGCGGGCAAATCAAGCCTGATTGCCGCGATGAGCGCCGCCAAGCCGAAGATCGCCGACTACCCGTTCACCACGCTCGTGCCGAATCTGGGCGTGGTGCAGGCCGGCGACATGCGCTATACGATCGCCGACGTGCCGGGCCTGATCCCGGGCGCCTCGCAGGGCAAAGGCCTCGGCCTGCAGTTCCTGCGTCACATCGAGCGCACGGAGATCATCGCGCACGTGATCGATTGCGCCACACTCGAACCGGGCCGCGACCCGCTGAGCGACTATTACGCGCTCGAACAGGAACTCGGCGAATACGCGAACGACCTTGAGCTTCCGCTCGGCGCGATCCCGATCCCCGAACGCCCGCGCATCATCATCCTCAACAAGGTCGATATGCCCGAGGCGAAGGAGCTCGCCGAGTTCGTCAAGCCGGAGTTCGAAAAGCTCGACCTGCCGGTGTACATCGTCTCCACCGCGTCGCACGAAGGGCTCAAGGAACTCAACTTCGCGCTTGCGAACCTCGTCACGCAGATGCGTGCGGACATCGCCACGCGCGAAGAGACCGTGGAAGAGGAGCGCGTCGTCATCAATCCGCTCGACGAGCCGGGCCAGCGCCGCCGCAACGGCCGCAATGCCGGCGTGCAGGAGTTCGAGATCGAGCGCGAAGAGGACCGCAACGGCAACTACTGGTTCACGGTGACGGGCACGAAGCCCGAGCGGTGGGTCGTGCAGACGAACTTCGACAACGACGAGGCCGTGGGCTATCTGGCCGACCGCCTGGCCAAGCTGGGCGTCGAAGACGCGCTGCGCAAGAACGGCGCGCGCCCGGGCGACGAAGTGCGCATCGGGCGTGGCGCGCGGGCGGTCGCGTTCGACTGGGATCCGACAATCGCCGCCGGCGCGGAGAACCTCGACGGCACGCAGCTCGGCTCGCGTGGCCGCGACCTGCGCCTCGAAGCGGAGGATTCGCGTGGCCGCCGGCGTACCAACACCGAGCGCCGCCGCCAGTACCACGAGATGATGGACGCCCGCGCCGCCGTGCGCGCCGCCATGCAGGCGGAGCGCGAGGCCGGCCACTGGGCCGACCCTGCGGTGGACGACGACAGGCACGACGAGACGTCGCTCTTCGGCCGTGGCGACCCTGAGGAGTACGAGGATTCCGAGGACCGCGCCGAGTGATCCTCCGCTACGGGTAGTGCTTCTTTTGCTACGGGTAGTGCTCACCCGGGCAGCACTTTTGCTACGGATAGTGTTATTGCGCGCAACACGCCCGGATTTTATGGGAAAAGCACTACCTGTAGTGGAAAAGCACTACCCGTAACAAAGGGACTGCGGGCGTGAGCACTACCCGTAGCAAAAGAAGCACTACCCGTAGCGGAAGAGGCACTACCCGTAAGAGAATGCGCCTTGGGAGTGCCGCCAGTAGTGGGCCAGTATGATGCGCGATGTGCGTGCGAACGAAGGAGCTGAACGCAATGGAACAATCCACGCCGAAGACGCAGGAAGCGGTGCGCCGGGCGGTGGCCGCCGCGCACACCGTGGTGGTGAAGGTCGGGTCGAGCTCGCTCACTCAGCCGTCGGGGCACCTGGACGTGGACAAACTCACCGCGCTCGTCGGTGCGATCGCCCAAGTGCACATGCTCGGCGGCAACATCGTGCTCGTCTCGTCGGGCGCGATCGCCGCCGGCTTCGGCCCGCTTGGGTTCAGCTCGCGGCCGACCGACGTGGCGACTCAGCAGGCGGCCGCCTCGGTGGGGCAGGGGCTGCTCATGGCGCAGTACGAGGCCGCGTTCGGCCGGTACGGCATCCGCGTGGGGCAGCTACTGATCACCGCGGAAGACACGATGCAGCCGCGCCAATACCGCAACGCGCGCCGCACGATGGCCACGATGCTCGAGCTGGGCGTCGTGCCGATCGTCAACGAGAACGACGCGCTCGCCAGCAACGAAATCCGTTTTGGCGACAACGACCGCCTCTCCGCGCTCATCGCGAACATGGTGCGCGCCGACGCGCTCGTGCTGCTGACCGACGTCGACGCGCTGTACACGGCGCCGCCGAGCGAGCCCGGGTCGCGCCGCGTGCCGTTCGTGCCGAACGTGACCCAGCTGATTGACGAGATCCGCGTGGGAGGATCCGGTTCGGGAGTGGGCACCGGCGGCATGGTCACGAAACTCGAGGCGGCGCGCATGGCTGCTGTCTCGGGCATCCCCGCCGTCATGACGAGCGCGGCGAACGCGGGGCCCGCACTGATGGGAGACTCCGTGGGCACCGCGTTCGCGCCGGTGCGCCAGCGCGGGTCGGCGCGCCGCCTGTGGATCAAATTCGCCTCGCACCCGCAGGGCACGCTCGTGGCGGATTCCGGCGCCGCCTCCGCCGTGCGCGGAGGGCGCGCGAGCCTGCTCGCCGCCGGCGTGGTGGAGGTGCGCGGGCAGTTTGCCGCGGGCGATGCCGTGTGGATCGACGATGAGGCCGGCAATCACCTGGCGCGCGGGCTCGCCGGGTTCGACGCCGAGGAGATTCCGCATATGCTCGGCCGTACGAGCGCGCAGTTGCGGCGTCTGCTCGGAGAGGAATATGCGCATCCGCTCGTCCATCGAGACAACTTGGTGCTGATCTAGGCATGTTGTTGCGGTCCGGCAGTAGCATGAGAGCCATGACCAACACAGATTCCCTCCCCTTGTCTGACCGCATCAACCATGTGGCGCCGAGCGCCACACTCGCCGTGGATTCCAAGGCGAAAGCCATGAAGGCCGAAGGCATCGACGTCATCGGTTTCGGCGCCGGCGAACCGAACTTCGCCACGCCCGAGGCGATTGTGGCCGTGGCCGCCGAGGCCGTGGTCGATCCGCGCAACTACCGCTACACGCCCACTGCCGGCCTGCCCGAACTGCGCGAGGCAATCGCCGCGAAGACGCTGCGCGATTCGGCTTACGAAGTGGAGCCGGAGCAGGTCGTGGTGACGAACGGCGGCAAGCAGGCCGTCTACGAGACATTCCAACTGCTGCTCAACGATGACGACGAGGTCATCATCCCCACCCCGTACTGGACGAGCTACCCCGAGGCGGTCAAGCTCGCCGGCGGCAAGCCGGTTGAAGTGTTCGCCGGCGCCGAAGTGAACTTCGAGCCGAACGTCGCCGACCTCGAGGCCGCGCGCACCGAGCGCACGAAGGCGGTCATCGTCACCTCGCCGAACAATCCGACCGGCGCGGTCTGGAGCGAAGAGACGATCCGCGCGATCGGCGCATGGGCGATCGAGCACGGCATCTGGGTGATCAGCGACGAGATCTACGAGCATCTCACATACGACGGCGTGCACACCACGTACATCGGTGCGGCCGTGCCCGAAGTGCGCGAACAGCTGATTGTGCTCAACGGCGTGGCGAAGACCTACGCCATGCCGGGCTGGCGCGTCGGCTGGATGGTCGCGCCCGCGCGTGTGGCCAAGGCGGCGGCGAAACTGCAGGGGCACATGACGTCCAACGTGAACAACATCGCACAGCGCGCGGCGCTTGCGGCAGTGTCTGGTCCGCTCGACGCGGTGGATCGCATGCGCGAGGCGTTCGACGTGCGCCGGCAGGCGATTGTCGCGGCGCTCAACCAGATCGAGGGTGTGCGCTGTCCCACGCCGAAGGGCGCGTTCTACGCGTTCCCGGATGTGCGCGGGCTGCTGAACCGCCCGATGGGCCCCAATGGGCAGGTGTTCGCAGACACGTCGGCGCTTGCGGCCGCGCTGCTCGACGAGGCGCATGTGGCGGCCGTGCCCGGCGAGGCGTTCGGCGCGCCTGGGTATCTGCGCTTCTCGTACGCGCTCGCCGACGACCAGCTCGCCGAGGGCATGCGCCGCTTCCAGGAGTGGGTCGCCGCGTCGCCCGCTGCGTGAGCAACCTCTACCTATACCTGACCTAGACGAAAGTCATGCTGTGCATCCGCACGCATGACTTTTGTCGTAAAGGGGGAGAGGGTTGGTGCGCGAAACGTGTGCGACACGTGAAGATACACGCGGGGATTTGGCGAAGTCGGCAATTGCCGCTACTATATTCACTTGGCGGTTTTGCGAAGCCACCGGCAGGGTCCGAAAGGCGCCCGGGCGGCAGGCTGAGCATGATCTTCCTAGGGAAGTGGCGCAATTGGTAGCGCAACGGTCTCCAAAACCGTAGGTTGTGGGTTCGAGTCCCGCCTTCCCTGCAAAGACTATCGAGTAAGATCGAGTGAGCTTACCAAGCTATTCTGGAGGGATCATGGCTGCTAAGACAGATCATGGCGAAGAAGTCGTCAATCCGAACATCTTCATGCGCATCGGCTTGTTCTTCAAGCAGATCATCGACGAACTGCGCAAGGTCGTGACCCCCACCCGCAAGCAGCTGTTCTGGTGGTCGCTCGCGTCGTTCATCTTCGTGCTGCTGCTCATGGTGTTCGTTACCGCAATGGACTTTGGTCTGGGCAAGCTCGCACTGCTGATCTTCGGCTGATCCGCGCCGTTCGCTCCACCCGCTATACTCTGGCTGAAGGTAATATTCGTTCTGAATACATACAATCAAGCAAAGGTGAACGTGCATGAGTGACGAAGTGAATCTCGAGAACCTCGACCAGCTGCCCGACGCAGCTGACGACCAGTCGCAGGTAGACGTACAGGCTATGACGTTCAGTGCGCAGGAGCCCGCCGACGCCGCGCTGGCCGACGCACAGGGAGAGATTGACGCCGTCGCCGCCGCCTCGCCGAGCGAGGACATCGCCGAAGGCATGGCGTATGACTCGGTGGAAGCCGCTGATTCCACGTCTGCAGACGATGCGCGCGAAGCCGCGCAAGACAGCCTGCAGGACTCCATCGACGATTCGCCCGAAGGCGACCAAGCCGCGAAATCCGAAGGCACCGTCGATGCGGACGCCAACAACGACGGCCCGGCCGCCCAGGCCGATGAAGCCGAAGAGGAAGCCGCCGACGCCGGCGCGCTCGCCGTCAAGGAATTCTCCAAGAGCCTGCGCACGCTCGAAGGCAAGTGGTACGTGCTGCACACGTATTCCGGCTACGAGAAGCGCGTGAAGAGCAACATCGAATCCCGTGTGGCCAGCTTCGGACTCGAAGACACGATCTTCCAGGTGGAAGTGCCGATGGAAGAGGTGGAGAAGCACACCGAAAAAGGCAAGAAGGTCATCACGCGCGTGCGTGTGCCGGGCTATGTGCTGATTCGCATGTGGCCGGACGAGGACGCGCGCCGCATTGTGCGCGAGACCGAGGGCGTGACCGGCTTCGTCGGCCCGACCCGCGAGCCTGCGCCGCTGACCCGCAAAGAGGTCGTGGCGATGATGGCCCCGATGATTGCGTCCGAAGCGCTCAAGAAGGCCGGTGACAAGCCGGCCGCCGCCAAGAAGCGCGTCATGGAGGTCTCGTACGCCGTGGGCGATCAGGTCACGGTGACCGACGGCCCGTTCGCCACGATGTCCGCCGTCGTCTCCGATGTGGAGCCGACGACACAGAAGCTCACCGTGCTCGTCTCGATCTTCGGCCGCGACACGCCGGTCGAGCTCGGCTTCGAGCAGGTCGAAAAGCTCGCCTGATTCTTTACGTGAAAACCGGCCGTGCACTACGGCCGGTTTTGTGTTGCGCGCGGGGCCCACAAGTCCCGCGCGCATGGCATACTGGAAAAGTTGTGTGCGTACGCGCGCGACAAATCATCAGTTGCGGAAGGTACGGGGAGGTCCCGTGCCGTTTGTACCGCTTCAGAGAAAGAAGAACCATATTATGGCTCCTAAGAAGAAAGTCTCGGCGCTGATCAAGCTCCAGATTGAGGCTGGCAAGGCCAACCCGGCCCCGCCGCTGGGCCCGGCTCTGGGTTCGCACGGCGTGAACATCATGGATTTCTGCAAGGCGTACAACGCCAAGACGCAGGACAAGATGGGCCAGATCATCCCTGTCGAGATCACCGTCTACGAAGACCGTTCCTTCGACTTCATCCTGAAGACCCCGCCGGCGGCTGCGCTGCTCAAGAAGGCCGCGGGCATCACCAAGGGCACCGACAACCCGCTGACCACCAAGGTCGGTTCGGTCACCAAGGATCAGGTCCGCGAGATCGCCGAAACCAAGATGGCTGACCTTTCCGCTCGTGACATCGACGCTGCCATGAAGATCATCGAGGGCACTGCGCGCTCGATGGGCATCACCGTGAACGACTGAGCTGAGAGGATAGGTAATCATCATGGCTAAGCACTCCAAGAAGTATCGTGAAGCGGCCGAGCGCATCGACCGTAACAACCTGTACACCCCGGAAGAGGCCATCGCTCTGCTCAAGAGCATGCCGGCCTACAACTTCGACCAGACCGTCGAAGCTGTGCTCCGTCTGAATGTGGATCCGCGCAAGGCCGACCAGCTTGTCCGCGGCTCCGTGAACCTGCCGAACGGTACCGGCAAGACGGCCAAGGTGCTCGTGTTCGCCCGTGGCCCGAAGGCCACCGAGGCCCTCGAGGCCGGCGCCGACATCGTCGGTGACGACGATCTGGTCGAGCAGGTCGCCAACGGCTTCCTCGACTTCGACTCCGTGGTCGCCACCCCGGACATGATGGGCAAGGTCGGCCGCCTGGGCCGTGTGCTCGGTCCGCGTGGCCTCATGCCGAACCCGAAGACCGGCACCGTGACCATGGACGTCACCAAGGCGATCAAGGACATCAAGGGCGGCAAGGTCGACTTCCGTGTCGACAAGAACGGCAACCTCAGCTTCCTCTTCGGCAAGCTGAGCTTCACCGCCGAAGCCCTCGATGAGAACTTCCGCGCTGTGGCCGACGAGATCAAGCGTCTCAAGCCGTCCACCGTGAAGGGCCGTTACATCACCAAGGCCACGATCAGCTCCACCATGAACCCGGGCATCCCGGTCGATCCGGCGTCGATCTGATCGAAGTCCTGATCTTCAGGAACTACAAGCAGCGCCCCGCACTCCGCGTGCGGGGCGCTGCTTGCATTGTGGACGGGCACCGTGTACATGCCGAGACGCCCGTGCGCGCGGGGCCGAAAATGACGCCCCGCCGCTACACTGGGCAGCATGGAAGGTAGTGAGCAGGCGGATATCCTCGATCTTTTGGCGGGGCATACGGACGACACGACGATCATGCGGCTCACGTTCGAATGCCTGCTCGCGGGGCTCGACGACGACCGCGTGGTCTCGCTGCTCAACATCATCGGCTGGCGCGGGGATTTCAGCTGTTTCGCCATCGGCGGCGAACCGGCGGAATCGCTCGGCGCCACCGCCTCCGCGGTGAGCAAAGCCATTGCCGATCTGGGCGGCGAGGCCCCATTGATCGGCACGTACGGGCGGTACGTGCTCGTCTGCATGCGCGTGCAGTCGGCCGTCTCGCCGGAAGTCGCGTGCACGGCGGTGTCCGGCGCGTTCTCCGCGGCGCCGCTCTACCTGAGCCCCGTGCGCACCGGCGCGCAAGGGGCGAGCCACGCCTTGCACGAAACGCTGTTTTCGCTGCAGGCGGCGCCCTCGCTGCAGCATGCGCCACGTCCGCTGCGGGCGGACGACCTGCTGCCCGAGCGCGCGCTGCTCGGCGACGAGATCGCGCGTGAGGAGCTGTATTGCAACGTGTACCGCGTGCTGCACGGCGAGCACGCCGACGACCCGACGTTCCTGACCGTCTCCACGTTTTTACGCTACGGGGGATCGCTGGAACTGACAGCGAAAGAGCTCAACATCCACCCCAACACCGTGCGCTACCGGCTCAAACGCGCCGCCGAGACGACCGGCTGGGACGCGACTGACCCGCGCGACGCGTTCGTGCTGAACACGGCGATCGCAATCGGCCGCATGCGCGACGCCTAGCGTTATGCGCGGGGCGAATCGTGCGCTGTGCCGCGCGCCGGGCCGTGCACCCAACTGCCGCCGCGGTTGTCGCGCGCGAACGTGATGCACAGGAATCCGAAGACGAACGCGATCGGCAGCATGTGGCGCTCGAAATTGTTCGCCGGCGCCGTGATCATGACGCCCATCAACAGCAGGAGCGGCATATGCCAGCTCAGCGCGCGCCAGCGGCGCAGCGCGAGCTCCGCGGCCCCGATGAGCAACGTGAGCGTGACGTAGAAATTGCCGTGCGTGACCCAGCCGAGCACCGGAATCCGGCTCCACTGGCGCACCACATGCGCCACGCCGCCGCGCCAGTCGTGATTGTAGTGTTTGATCCATGTGTTGGACTGCTGCACGTAATCGTTGTCCACGTAATAGCTCATCGGCACGTATGGCGGGTCGAACATGTCGAAATAGCCGTATGATTTCGCGAACAGCGCGTCGAACGCGGTCTGCGGGTCGGCGCGTACGATCTCGAGCCACGCTGCGTTGAACTGCTGCATGTCTTCCGCCGTGACCGAACGCCAGCGGTAGCTCACCTTCTTCGACTGGATGCCCGACGATTTGACCGGGTCGGCGTCCTCACTGCGGTACGCCTGCGCCATCTGGTCGATGTTGAAGATCGGCGCGAGCTTTCTCGCCGCGCTTTCGGGAATCGCGCCCGGGTTGCGCTGCGCCACGCGAGCGATCATCTGCAGTTGCGCGCCGCGGCTTTCGATCGGGTCGCCGCCGATGATCGCGCCGGAGCCGATGAGCATCGCGATCGCGCCGTGCGCAAGCACCGTCGGCAGGAGCAATGTGAGCAGATACAGGCGCCAGCGGCGGCGGTCGGCAAGCAGCGAGAGCACCACTTGGATCATGAGGATGTACCACGCGTATTTCGCGCTGACGAGCATGATGACGCACGAGACGACGAGTGCGGCGATGGTCACGGGGCGCGTGCGCTGCGGGCGTGCGGGGGCGTTGCGGTGGGTCATGTACAGCTCGTACATCAGGCCGAACCACCAGGTGAACGCGAACGCGAACAGCGGGGATTTGGTCAGCGAGATCGTGGAGAACGTGACGAGCGGGCAGCACAGGAACAGCAGCATCACGAGCGCGCGGGCGAGCGGGCCGGCGGGGGCGGGTGTGTGCGCGGTGAGCGTGTGGATGCGCGGGCCGCGTTCGGGGTGGGCGAAATCGATAGGGGTCGCGGTGCGCAGGCGTTCGGGGTGCGCGTAATCCGGGTGTGTGTGCGGGGCCGATGCTGTGCGCGGAATCCATGGCAGATTGAAGAAGCGATTGGCGGCGGAGGCGCAGCAGAAGCCGGCGAAGAGCCACTGTAGGGCGGCGAGCACCACAAAGCCGGCGTCGTTCGAACCGGTCAGGTAGCGGGAGAGCGCGGCGGAGGCGCCGTAGATCACGGTGAGCACAATGTTGTGCTGGTCGGTCAGGTACGTGGGGTCGGTGGACCACATGTAATGCGCGGTGGGGTAGATGTCCATCGGCACGAACGAGAAGAAGCCGATGTACGGCTGCTCAAGGCCGGTCCACTGGTTCCACGCCCAGGCGAATTCGCGCGTCTGCGAGAGGATGTCGGCGCCGTACGCCACGAGCAGAGTCGTGGGGATCCACAGCCAGCCGATTGCGAGCACGAGCCAGATGCGGCGCCAGTTGCGGGTCGCACGCACTGTGAGGCGGCCGGCGGCGGCGAAGAAGCGCGCGGTGCGTGGCGGCAGGGCGATGGTCCGGCCGGCTAGGTGTGCGGCGGGAGCGGATGTGCGGTGGGCGGAATCGGATAGGTGTGCGGTGGAATCAGCTGCGCCTCCGAGGGAAGCGGTTGTGCGTGTGTCGGAGTCGGCTGCGCGGTGGGCGGAGCGGACGAGCAGCCACACGATGCCGAAGCACACCACGAACATGGCCACGAACGCCACGCCATTGGTCCAGCGGAATGCGGCGAGCCCGGCGTCGGCGCGCATGAGCGGGCCGATCGCCGTGCACCAGGCGATCCAGGCGCATGCCAGCGCCGCGATGAGCCAGCACAGTGCGGCCCCCACGCGTGCGAGTGCGGTGCGGGTGGGCGCGGGGGAGTGGCTCAGATGATCACGATCCATAGTCAGCGATTGTACATTTCGCCCAGAATGCCTCGCTGCGAGCCGCACACATCAATCGCCGACGGGGAGCACACCCACATCGCCGGTGCGGACGAGGCGCTCGGCGCCGTCGTCGTCGGTCATCGCGAGCGAGGCGTCGGCGTCGATCGCGCGCGCGATGCCACTGCCCGTCGTGCCATCCATATAGTGAACCAGGATCGGGCGGCCGAGCGTCCAGCATTCCTCGGTCACGCGTTTGCGCAGATTCTGCGCGTAGCCGTGCGGATTGAGCCCGAACTGCCACAGCCGGCCCTCGAGATTGCGCACGGTGCGTGCGGCAAGCAGGTCCATCACGCGCTCCGCCGGCGGGCGGCCGCCGTCGTCCGCCGGCTCGGTGATCAGGCGCCACGACGTGGCCGCGTCGATCGGCAGGTCCTCCTGCGGCACGGCGATGTTCAACCCCACGCCGAAAATTACCGCGACCGTGTTCGGGTCATCCGGCAGCGTGACCATCTGCGCGAGGATCCCGCCAAGCTTGCGCCCGTGGAACACGATGTCGTTGGGCCATTTGAGCTTGACGTCGTCTATGGAATTGTCGGCGTTCACCGGATCGGGCACCCACTGCAGATTTGTCTCCTGCAGTGTCTCACGCAGCGCGTCGAGCACGGACAGCCCGGCGATCATCTGCAGCCAGCCGTTGAGTGTGGGGTCGTGCGCCACGCCAGCGCCCACCGCCGAGATGAACGACGCCGTGAACGACTCGTCCGGCGCGCTAAACCACGTATGGTCGAGGCGGCCGCGGCCGGCGGTCTGTTCGCGCGCGGCGATGACCGTCATGCCGTTGCGGTCCCATTGGCCGCTCGTGATGAGCTGTTCGGCCGTGGCATTCGTGGAGCGCGCGGTCTTGAGCGACCACACGTGCGCCACCGCTCGTGTCTGCGGAAGGTCGTCATTGATCAGATTGCCGGCGCTCAGTTCGCCCAGCTGCTCGTTGCTACACATATAGTCGATTATTCCACGGGTTGCGGGAGGTGGGGTGCCTTGCAGAGAAACGTCATGTTGCGAGGCCATAGGAATGACTTTTGTCGAAGTGAGGAAGAGGAAGGTCATATTTGGGGGTCGCCGAGATGACTTTCGTCGAGATAGGGGAGTCGAAGGCCATGGCTGGAGGCTGTTAGGATGACGTTGCTCTGGGGCGGGTGGATTCTCGGGATTCTTGCGGTATCTCGCTTACGAGAGTGCCTTAATTGTGGCGCATGCAGGTATTGGTGCTGTGAATTGTTGAAATTCCAGTGCGTCGCGCGGCCAATACTTCGAGGCTGTATGGTTAAGGCACTCTCGTAAGCGAGATACATCCAACAAAGCCTTTCTATGGCCATTCGCCATCCGGCCCCGTGCTTTACCGTGCGGTAACTAGCGGCGGAAGGTGGCGGCTACGGTTGCGGCCAGGGCGGCTTTGCACAGGTCGCCGGGCAGGAAGCCGGCTGAGGCGCTCGCAATCAGGCGCAGCGGCACACCCGTGACCGCCGTCTGCACAAGCAGGCCACACGCATAATGCAGCACGATGCAGCCGATCACCGCCGCCGCCCAATACGCCGCGAACCGCAGTGCCCAACGCATCGTCGCCCGCCATGCACGGGCGTAGCCGTACCATAAGTCCGCGCTGAAATCGGCGATTGCGGCTCGACATGCATGCGCGCAGGATGTGTCCATGTGATTGCGGTCTGCGATGGAACGGTACGACGCATGCGTCGTGACGTCATCTGCCACGGCATGCACACCGCTGCTGCCGTGCCGCATGCCCCAACGCTCGCCCACACGTTGCACGGCGGCGGCGAGGGTGGCGGTCACGGCGATCGCGGGCACAAAGCCGAGGATGAAGCCGGCGCTCGGCCCCACAAGCGCAAGCGTGGACGCGCCGCCCGCGAACACCGGCAGGCCGCACGCGCCCATCGCCAGATACATGACGACCGCAGCCACCGCCTGCCTGCGGCTCAACACCACGCCGGCCATCATCACCACGAGCGTCTGCAGCGTGATCGGCACCGGCGTTCCGGGAATCGGGATGCGACCCGCCGCCGTGGCCGCCCACAGCAGTCCCGCCGCCACAACCGCTGGCACCCACTGCAGCACAAATGTCCGCATAGTGAGACGTGAGGGCACGGTAATTTCAGTGTTTTGCATATCTAATCCTTTCGTCAGGCATGCCGGGCCTGTGCGTACATGCCATGCCGCGATGAACATGCGGAAATGCACGTGGAAATCCAGCGCCGGCATCTGGCGCGCGACCGTGGCGAGCCCGCCGCACAACCCGCGGCATCAGTGGCAATCGGACATCCGCCGTGCGCCAGCGCATCCCGGCCGCCCGCCACACATCGCCCGCCACAGCCCCGGGCCAATCCGCCCCAAGCTTACGTGCGCGCTTGCGGCAGCCGGTTTGTAGCCGTGAACAAAACCAGGACGCGATCTTTGCGAAAAACAAAAAGCGCGCGCACGGCGGCCGCGGCAATCTAGGACGCATGCCTCAACACATCAGCAAACTGCTCGTCGCCAATCGCGGTGAGATTGCCCTGCGCGTGGTGCGCACCGCGCGCGAAATGGGCATCCCCACCGTGGTGGTGTACGCGGAGCAGGACCGCCACTGCCAGTACGTGCAGATGGCGGACGAAGCGTATCTGCTCTCGGGAGACACATACGCAGACACGTATCTCAACGAGGATCTGCTCATTTCCATCCTGGAACGAAGCGGCGCCGACGCCGTGCACCCCGGCTACGGCTTTCTTTCGGAGGTCGCGTCGTTCGCCACGCGCGTGATGGACGCCGGCGCAGTGTGGGTCGGCCCGTCGCCGCGCGCGCTCAAGGCGCTCGGCGACAAGATCAGCGCGCGCAATGTGGCCACCAAGGCGAAGGTGCCGCCGGTGCCGGGCATCTCGCATGCGGTGAGCGACATGCGCGTGCTGCTCGACTTCGCGCACACGCATGGCTATCCGCTCATGATGAAACGCACCGATGGCGGTGGCGGCCGCGGCATCACGCTCGTGCGCAACGACGACGAGCTGCGCGGGTTCTACCTGAACCACAACGCGGTGCAGGGCGGCGACCTGGCCGAGCACTTCGTGGAGCGGTTCATCGACCATGGCCGCCATGTGGAAACGCAGTGCGGGCGCGACACGCACGGCGAGTTCACCGTTTACTCCACGCGCGACTGCTCCGTGCAGCGGCGCAACCAGAAGCTCATCGAAGAGGCGCCCGCCCCGTTCCTGGACCCGGAGGTCGAAGAGCAGCTGCACGCTTACTCACGCCGCCTGTTCGAGGCGGTGCAGTACGTGGGGCTCGGCACGTGCGAGTTCATGGTGACCGACACGGGCAAGGCGTATTTCCTTGAAGTGAATCCGCGTCTGCAGGTGGAGCACACGGTGAGCGAAGAGGTCTGCGGACTCGATTTGGTGCGCGAACAGCTCACGATCGCCGCGGGTGGACACCTCACGCCAGCGCCCGCCCCGCGCGGCCACAGTTTCGAACTGCGCATCACGAGCGAGGACCCGAAGTCGAACCTCACGCCCAGCTCGGGCACGCTCGAGACGGTGCGCTGGCCGTCCGGCCCGGGCATCCGCGTGGATTCGGGCGTCGCGGAAGGCGACACGATCTCGCCGAAATTCGACTCGATGATGGGCAAGCTGATCGTGACCGCGCATGATCGCCCCGCGGCGGTCGCACGTGTGCGCCGCGCGCTCGCCGAGCTCGACATCGCCGGCGTGCCGACACCCGTGGAGCTCTACGCGCAGATCTTCGCCGACGGCGATTTCACCTGCGAGCATGGCGCGCCATTCGACGTGAGCACAAAATGGCTCGAACGCAAATACCTCAACCGCGAACCCGCGGCGGCGCGCGCGGGGCAGCCGGCGTCGGTCGCCGGCGCGGCGGCCGACGAAGACACCGCGCGCACGGCGAGCGAACGGTTCGTGATCGAGGTGAACAACCGGCGCGTGGAGCTGACCGTGCCGCTCGATGTGGTGGCCAACCTGACCGGCGGCACCCACGCGCGCGCCGCCCAACTGCCCACACAGCCGTTGCGCGGGCAGGGCATGCACCATGTGGAGCGCAAGGAGGCGCATGACGAGCGGCCCGGCGTCATCTCGGCGCCGATGCAGGCGATCGTGACGCGCATCACCGTGGCGCCCGGGCAGGCGGTGGCGAAGGGCGACCTGCTCGTGGTGCTCGAATCCATGAAGATGGAGAACTACGTGTACGCGCCGGCCGGCGGCACCGTCACCGAAATCTTCGCCGCCCCCGCCACCGGCGTGGAGGCGGGCGAGACGCTGCTGACGATGGACGTGGCGGGCGCGCGGCACGGCGACGACGCGCACCATGCGCCGGCCGCGGAATCCGCGCAATCCGAGGAGGCGCACGCATGACCGACATCACGAATTCCCCCACGCTGCTCGCGCTTGCCAAGGCGCACGGCGGCCTCAACGAGGCGGCGCAGGCCGTGCAGGCGGCGGTGCAATCCGCGCCCGGCACAGGCAACACCGGCGCATCGCCCGCGGCGGAACACCAGCCGATCCGCCCGGCGGTGCTGCGCGCGGCGCAACTGGCGCGCGACGCCGAGGAGCGTGCGCGCGACCGCCAGCATGTGAAGGGCAAGCTCACGGCGCGCGAACGGCTCGATCTGCTGCTCGACACCGGCACGTTCGAGGAGATCGGCCGGTTCAGCGGCGGCAACATCGCGTCGGGCAACGCTGGCGCCGCCGTCATCACCGGCTTCGGCGAGGTGTATGGACGCACGGTGGCCGTCTACGCGCAGGATTTCTCGGTGCGCGGAGGCACGCTCGGCGTGGCCGAGGGCCGCAAGATCTGCCGGCTCATGGACCAGGCGCTCGCGATGCAGGTGCCGGTTGTGGCGCTAATCGACTCGGGCGGCGCGCGCATTCAGGAAGGCGTGGCCGCGCTGACGCAATACGGGCGTATTTTCCGGAAAACATGCGATGCAAGCGGCTTTATTCCGCAAATCTCGCTGATTCTGGGCCCGTGCGCGGGCGGTGCCGTGTACTGCCCTGCACTGACGGACCTGATCATCATGACGCGCGAGAACTCGAACATGTTCGTCACGGGCCCGGATGTGATCAAGGCAGCCACCGGCGAATCGATCAGCATGAACGACCTGGGTGGCGGCACCGTGCACAGCACCACCTCGGGCGTGGCGCACTACCTGGGCGCCGACGAGGCCGACGCAATCGACTACGCGCGCACCGTGCTCGCGTATCTGCCGTCGAACTCGACCGCGCAACCGCCCACCTACGCGTACATGGCCACGCGCGCGGACCGCGAGGTGGCCGCGCGCCTGCGCGAGATCGTGCCTGAGAACGACCGCCAGCCGTACGACGTGCTCGATGTGATCCGTTGCATTGTGGACTACGGCGAATTCGTGCAGGTGCACGAGCTGTTCGCGTGCTCGGCCGTGGTCGGGTTCGCGTGCATCGACGGGCGTCCGGTGGGCATTGTGGCGAACCAGCCGAATGTGCTCGCAGGTGGCCTTGACGTGGATGCGTCCGAGAAGATCGCGCGGTTCGTGCGGCTGTGCGACGCGTTCAACCTGCCCGTGGTCACGCTCGTGGACACCCCCGGGTACAAGCCCGGCGCCGAGCAGGAGCATGCGGGCATCATCCGGCGCGGCGCGAAGGTCATCTACGCGTATGCGAGCGCGCAGGTGCCGCTCATCACCGTGATCCTGCGCAAGGCGTTCGGCGGCGCGTACATCGTGATGGGGTCGAAGGCGATCGGCGCCGACCTCAACTACGCGTGGCCGAGCAGCCAGATCGCGGTGCTCGGCGCCACCGGCGCGGTCAACATCATCCACCGCAAGGACTTACAGAAGGCGCGCGATGCGGGGCAGGACGTGGAGCAGGTGCGCGCGCGGTACGCCGCGGAATACGAGCGCACCACGGTGAACGCGAACCTGTCGATGGAAACCGGGCAGATCGACGCGATGATCGACCCCGAACAGACGCGCGGCGCACTTGTGGAGGGGCTCAAGCTCCTCGCCGGCAAGCGCCGCATGCGCGCCACGCCCCGCCACCACGGCAATCAACCCCTCTAGCAACCTTCTATGTGCTACGGGTAGTGCTTCCTTTGCTACGGGTAGTGCTTCACCCCGCTACTTACGAGTACAAACCGCCATTTTCCGCGGTTTCTACTCGAAGGGTGGTGGAAAAAGCACTACCCGTAGCAAAGGAAGCACTACCCGTAGCAAGAGGGGGTGCAGAAGGGGCACCCATGAGATGAAACAAGATGAAACGGGATGCCAGAGGGCACATGGAGGCCACGCATCCACACGTACTGACCACACCAACCACAACACAGAAAGAACACCGATGACCACCACACCGTTCCTCAGCCGCCTTGTCAGCGAGCCGCACGCACTGATGTTCGCGGGCCAGTCCACGCCGTGGACTTCCGCGCTCGCCGAGCTGGCCGCCGACCCACAACTCGACGAGGCGTTGCACAACTACGCGCGCCTTGCGCACGACCTGCTCGCGCCGGTGGGCGCCGAGCTGCTGGCCACGACCGGCCGCGAAATCGATTTGTTCGGCTTTACGCCGAATCCCGTGCATCTGGGCGCCGCGGCCGACGCGACCGCGAGCGTCGAAGGCATCGCGCTCGCGCAGCTCGGCGCGCTGCTCGACGCCGCCCAGCTCGGCTACGACGTGGCCCATGCCGCCCCGCGCGCGCTGCTCGGCCACTCGCAGGGCATCCTGGGCGTGCACATGGTCCGCGCGATCATCGACGCCGGTTCGATCGAGGCCGCGCGTGATGCCATCGGCGAGATCCTCGCGATCGCCGCACTGATCGGCGCCGCCGGCACGCGCGAGGCCCGCGCGCACGGCATGGTGCCCCGCTACGGCGAGGCCACACCGATGCTTTCGGTGAAGGGCATCATGCCGCGGCAGGCGGACGAGCTCATCGCCCGTGTGAACGACGCGCGCGGCCCGATCGCCGTGGCCGTGATCAACGCGATGGACCATGTGGTGCTCTCCGGTCACCCGCAGGACCTCGCGTCGTTCGCGGTGGAAGTGGGCAAGGAGCACGCGCACCAGGCGCAGCTGCGCGCCGACAAGGTGCGCGGCGGCCGCGTGTTCGACCCCACGCTCGAATACCTTGATGTGACGCTGCCGTTCCACAGTCCGCTCATGGAGCGCGCGGTGGAACTCGTGGGGCAGTGGGCGGCCGCGTGCGGCATCAGCGCCGAGCATGCGCGCGAACTCGCCGCCGAGGTGCTGCTCAACCAGGTGGACTGGTCCGCGCAGGTGCGCGATCTGCTCACCGAAAACAGCCCGCGCGATCTGTGGGTCGTGGACCTGGGCCCGGGCACCACGCTCACCAAGCTGTTCGCGAACAACGCGCAGGGCACCGGCGTCGGCATCGTCGAAGCGGCCGGTGCGCAGTCGCGCGCCGCGCTCGCCGAACCGGGCGCCGCGCCCGCGCGCACGCAGGACTGGTCGCGCTTCGCCCCGCGTGTGGTGCGCACCGCGCACGGCGACGAGGTCTCGACCGCGTTCACACGCCTGACTGGCAAGCCGCCGGTGCTGCTCGCCGGCATGACGCCAACGACCGTGGAGCCCGAGATCGTGGCTGCCGCGGCGAACGCCGGCTACTGGGCGGAGCTCGCGGGCGGCGGCCAGGTGACGGCCGAGGTGTTCGACCGCAACATCGCCAAGCTCGAAGAGCAGCTCGACGAGGGCCGCACGGTCGAGTTCAACGCGATGTTCATGGACCGCTACCTGTGGAATCTGCAGTTCGGCGCGCAGCGCATCGTGCCGAAGAAGCGCGCGAGCGGCGCGCCGATCGACGGCGTCGTCGTCTCCGCCGGCATCCCTGAGCTTGACGAGGCGGTGGAACTCGTCCGCTCGCTCAACGCGGACGGCTTCCCGTTTGTCGCGTTCAAACCCGGCACGGTCGAGCAGATCCGCCAGGTGGCGGCGATCGCGCGCGCGGTGGCGCCTGCGAAGATCCTCATGCAGGTCGAAGGCGGCTCCGCGGGCGGCCACCACAGCTGGGAGTCGCTCGACGACCTGCTGCTCTCCACGTACGCGCAGATCCGCGAGCATGAGAACCTCGTGCTCGTGGCGGGCGGCGGCATCGGCACGCCCGAGCGCGCCGCCGACTACATCAGCGGCGAGTGGGCGGCGCGCTACGACCGCCCGAACATGCCGGTCGACGGCGTGCTCGTCGGCACGGCCGTCATGACCGCGCGCGAAGCGCATACGAGCCCCGAAGTCAAGCGCATGCTCGTCGACACGCCCGGCATTGGCGTCGGTGAGCAGAACAGCGACGTGTTCGCGCCGCTCGGTGAACAGTGGGTGCCGAGCGGGCAGGCGGTGGGCGGCATCACGTCCGGCCTGAGCCACCTGCACGCCGACATCTACGAGCTGGAGAACTCCTCGGCGCGCTGCGGTCGTCTGCTGGTGCGCGTGATGAAGCACCCCGAGGAGCTGGTGAGCCGCCGCGCCGAGATCATCGACGCGCTCAACGCCACCGCCAAGCCGTATTTCGGCGACCTGGGCACGATGACGTACCTCGACTGGGCGCGCCGCTTCGCCGAACTCGCGTTCCCGTGGGCCGACGGCACGTACGCCGACCGGTTCCTGCACCTGCTGCAGCGCATCGAAGCGCGCGTGATCGACCTTGAACGGGGCGAGTTCACGCCGATGTTCGCCACGCGCGCAGACGTGGAGGACGACCCGTTCGCCGCGATCGACGCTCTGCTCGCCGCATACCCGCAGATTGCCGAACTGGTGGTTTCGCCGATGGACGAGGCATGGTTCACGACGCTCGTGCGCGAATACCCCAAGCCGATGCCGTTCGTGCCGGCGATCGACGGCGACCTGCTGCGCTGGTGGGGCCAGGACCAGCTGTGGCAGTCCGAGGACCCGCGCTACCCGGCCGATTCCGTGCGCATCATCCCCGGCCCGATCTCGGTGGCCGGCATCACGACCGTAGACGAGCCGGTGGCCGCGATCCTCGGCCGCTTCCGCGACGCGATGACCGCGCGCGTGGCCGGCGGCGCACAGCCCGCGGCGGAGCCTGTGTTCGCGGCGCTCAGCGATGTGCGCAGCGCCGAGGACTTCATCCGCGCGAGCGCCAACATCTCGTGGATCGGCCACGTGACGGCCAACCCGGCCTACGGCACCGACCGTGGCAGCAAGCAGTACGAACTGCGCCATGTGGGCCGCGACGAGGCCGCGGGCGTGGAACAGTTCGACCTTGACATCCACCTCGACACGTTCTGGGACAACGATCCGGATGGTGGCCTGAGCAAGCACGCGGTGCGCGATATCGTGATCCCGCTCAACGTGGCGCTCGACGCGACCGGCACGATTCCCGTGGTGGACCGCGAGCGCCTTCCCGAACACGTCTACCGCATGCTTGCGGCCACCGCCGGCATCGGCAACACCGCGATCACCGGCGACGCGCTGACCGCGATGCCCGACGTGCGCCCGGCCGACGACGCTCAGGAGTTCCCGTTCGGCGTGGCTGAATCGACGTATACGCTCTCCGCCAACCTCGGCGCCGACCATGAGGCGGCCACCGGCGGCGCGCTGCCGCTTGACCTGGCGCCGTCGCGCATCGCGCCCGACGCACTCGTCGGCCCCGCATGGCCCACGATCTACGCGGCACTCGGCTCGGTCATGGTGGGTGGATATCCGGTCATCGAAGGCCTGCTTAACGCCGTGCATCTCGACCACCTCATCGAACTCGACATCACCGAGGACGAACTGCTCGGGCACACCGGCGAACAGATCACGCTGTATGGCTGGGCCGAACAGTATGCGGAATCCGCGTCGGGGCGCGTGGTGACGATCCATGTGGAGCACCACCTCGCCGACGGCACGCTCGTGGCGCGCGAAACCGAGCGCTTCGCGATCCGCGGCCGCGCGTACAGCGACGAGCTGCCCACGCCCGCGCTGAACTACGGCGGCCTGCTCGAGGACATCCGCGAGACGCCGCGCCGCGTGCTGCGCCGCGTCACCGTGCGCGCGCCGCACGAGATGACGGCGTTCGCACGCACGTCGGGCGACTTCAACCCGATCCACACGTCGCACCGCGGCGCCGCGATCAGTGGGCTCGCGCAACCGCTCGTGCATGGCATGTGGCTCTCGGCCACCGCGCAGCATGCCGTGCAGGCGCTCGACACCGCCGGCGCGCACTACGAGATCGCCGGATGGACGTACAACATGTACGGCATGGTGCAGCTCGACAACGAAGTGGAAATCACGGTGGAGCGCATCGGCCGTGTGGCGCACGCGGGCCTCGTGCTCGAAGTGACGTGCCGCATCAGCGGGCAGATCGTCTCGCGCGGCACCGCCATCACGCGGCCCGTGGCGAGCGCGTTCGTCTACCCGGGCCAAGGCATCCAGGCGCAGGGCATGGTGCTCGACGAGCGTGCCAAGTCCGCGGCCGCGCGCGATGTGTGGGAGCGCGCCGACAAGCTCACGCGCGAGCGGCTCGGATTCTCGATCCTCGCCGTGGTGCGCGACAACCCGAAGGAGCTCACCGCGAACGGCGTGACCTACCGCCACCCCGAAGGCCTGCTCAACCTGACGCAGTTCACGCAGGTCGCGCTCGCCACGGTCGCGTTCGCGCAGACCGCGCGCCTGCGCGAGGCCGGCGCCGACATCAGCCCCGCGTATTTCGCCGGCCATTCGCTCGGCGAATACAACGCGCTCAGCTCGTTCGCCGGGGTGATTCCGCTCGAGACCGTGCTCGAGCTCGTGTTCCACCGCGGGTCGACGATGCACCATCTGATCGACCGCGACGCGCAGGGCCGTTCCAACTACCGCATGGGCGCGCTGCGTCCGAACCAGTTCGGCGTCGACGACGCGCATGTGCGCGAGTACGTGGAGTCGGTCGCGCAGGCGAGCGGCGAGTTTCTGGAGATCGTCAACTACAACCTGGCCGGCCAGCAGTACGCGGTGGCCGGCACAATCGCCGGGCTCAAGGCGCTCGCCGAGGACTCCGCGCGGCGCGTGGCGGAGTTCGGTGGCAAGAAGGCGTTCATGTTCGTGCCGGGTATCGACGTGCCGTTCCACTCCACGCTGCTGCGCAAGGGCGTGCCGGAGTTCCGCGACAAGCTTGACGCGCTGCTGCCCGCGCACATCGACTACCGCGGGGCGCTCGAAGGCCGGTACATCCCGAACCTGGTGGCCGTGCCGTTCGAGATGACGCGCGAGTTCGCGGCGGCAATCCTCGAGGTCGTGCCATCCGAGCGGATCGCCGAGGCGCTCGCCGATGGCGAAGTGTGGGAGGCGTACGCGGCCGACGACCAGAAGCTCGGCCGCCTGCTGCTCACCGAACTGCTCAGCTGGCAGTTCGCCTCGCCGGTGCGCTGGATCGAAACGCAGGCGCTGCTGTTCGGCTCGGCCGAACAGGGTGGCCTCGGCGTGGAGGAATACGTGGAAGTGGGTCTGGGCAATGCGCCGACGCTCGCGAACCTGGGTGCCAAGACGCTCAAGCTGCCCGAGTTCTCGCGACGCAAGGTGACGGTGTACAACGTGGGCCGCGACGAATCCCGCATCTACATGACCGACACAGATTCCCTCGCTCCTGAGCCGGAGCCCGCAGTCGCCGAAGCGTCGTCTGCCGCGTCGTCTGCCGCCTCCACCCCTGTTACGGGTAGTGCTTCTTCTGCTACGGGTAGTGGTCAGAGTGCCCAAAACCCCGCAGATTCTGGGCGTGTCGCCGCAGAAAGCACTACCCGTAACGAGGAAGGCACTACCCGTAGCGTACAGACGACGGCCGCGGATGGGGGCGCGCAAGGCGCTACCCAGAGTGGCGCTGCGCAGGGCGCTGCACAGGGTGTTGCGGGCAGCGACGTCGCGGACATCCCGTTCAAGGCGCACGACGCAATCGCCACGCTGCTGGCGTACGCGGCGAAGATCCGCCCCGAGCAGATTGGCGGCCAGGACACGACTGACACGCTGACGAATGGCGTCTCGTCGCGCCGCAACCAGCTACTGATGGACATCAGCTCCGAGCTGGGCGTGGCGAGCGTCGACGGCGCGGCCGAAGCGAGCATCGACGCACTCAGCGCGCTCGTCGACAAGGTCGCCCCGAATTACAAGGCGTTCGGCCCGGTGCTCTCCGACATCGTGCGCGACCGCATGCGCGGCCTCTTCGGCGCCGCCGGCGTCAAGACCGCGCAGGTCGAGGCGCGTGTGCGCGACGTGTGGGGACTGGGCAACGGCTGGGCGAGCCGTGTCGTCGCCGCGCTCGTGCTCGGCACACGTGAAGGCACGAGTGCGCGAGGCGGTGACCTGGCCGAACTCGGCACCGATGCCGCGACCAACATGGCACAGGCGAACGCGCTCATCGACGCCGCCGTGCAGCTCGTCGCCGCGCAGCAGGGCATCGCCGTGTCCAAGCCGTCCGCCGGCGGGTCCGCGGGCGGTGCGGTCGTCGATTCCGCAGCGCTCGACGCGTTCGCCGCGCAGGTGACCGGCTCCGACGGCGTGCTCGCTCAGACCGCGCGCTTCGTGCTCGGCAAGCTCGGCCTCGACGAACCGGAGCCCGCGCCGGAAGACGACGCCAATGCGGCGGTCGTGGCCGCGGTGGAAGCCGAGCTCGGCGCCGACTGGCCCGAACAGGTGGCGCCGCGCTTCGACGCGCGCAAGGCGATCCTCTTCGACGACCGCTGGGCGAGCGCGCGCGAAGACTTGGCCCGTGCGTTCTACAACAACGATGAGACTGCGCTCAACGGCGACTTCACCGCGCTCGGCGAGGCCGTGGCCGCCGAAGCGCGCTGGTTCGCCGAGCGGTCGCGCGAAGACGGCCGTGCCGATCTGGCCGGTCGATACGCGCAGATCGCCGATGCGGCGGCCGCGCCGGCGGACGCCGACCCCGCGCCGTACGCGGGCGATGTGGCCGTGGTGACCGGCGTGGCACCCAATTCAATCGCCGCGCAGGTGGTCAACGGCCTGCTCGCTGGCGGCGCCACCGTGATCGCCACCTCGCACAGCTTCCGCCCGTCCGTCAAGGCGTGGGCGCGCGAGACCTACCGCACGCACGCCCGTGCCGGCGCGCAGCTGTGGCTTGTCCCCGCCAACTTGTCGAGCTACCGCGATGTGGACGCACTCGTGGACTGGGTGGGCCATGTGCAGAAGAAGACGAACGGCGCCACCACCACCGTGCTCAAGCCGGCGTATGAGCCGAGCTTGTTCTTCCCGTTCGCCGCGCCGCCGGTGCACGGCTCGCTCGCGGATTCGGGCGCGCTGTTCGAAGCGCAGGCGCGTCTGATGCTGTGGGGCGTGGAGCGCGCGATCGCCGGATTCGCCGCGATCGGCGCCGACACCGATGTGCAGCACCGCCTGCATGTGGTGCTGCCGGGCTCGCCGAACCGCGGTGTGTTCGGCGGCGACGGCGCGTACGGCGAGGTGAAGAGCGCGTTCGACGCGATCGTGAACCGTGCGCGCGCCGAGCACGACTGGTCCGGCCGCGTCACCTTCGCCCACCCGAAGATCGGCTGGGTGCGCGGCACCGGCCTCATGGGCGGCAACGACCCGCTCGTCGAGGTGGTGGAGCGCCACGGCCTGACCACGTATTCCACTGAGGACATCGCCGCCGAGTTGCTCAAGCTCGTCTCCACCGAAGCGCGCGAGCAGGCGCGCACGGCACCGCTCGACGTGGACCTGACCGGTGGCCTGGGCGGCGCGCCGATCGACATCCGCGCGCTGCGCGCCGAAGCGATGGCCGACGCCGCGCTCGACGAGGCGGCCGCCGAAGACGCCGCGGCCGAGGCGCGCGCGTCGATCAAGGCGCTGCCGAGCCCGCATGTGCCGCGGCAGGCGCGCGTCGACCTCGCCGAATGGCAGGGCGTGACGGCGCGGCCCGAAGACCAGATCGTGATCGTGTCGGTGGGCGAGCTCGGCCCGTGGGGCTCGGGTCGCACGCGCGCCGAAGCCGAACTCGGCATCCATTCGGACGGCCAGGTGGAGCTCTCCGCCGGCGCCGTGCTCGAACTGGCGTGGGGCATGGGCCTGCTCAGCTGGGCCGATTCGCCGACGCCGGGCTGGTATGACGCGGACGGCAATCTCGTGCCCGAGGAAGACATCGCGCAGCGGTACCACGACGAGGTCGTGGCGAAGTCGGGCGTGCGCCCGTTCGCCGAGGGCATGGGCGCCGACTACCGCGACGGCACCGACGAAGAGGAGGCCGAAGTCTACCTGGACCGCGACGTGAGCTTCACAGTGCCCACGCGCGCGATCGCCGACGAATATGTGAAGATGGACGAGGCCCACACATCCATCGCGGCCGACGCCGAAAGCGGCGAATGGACCGTGACACGCCACGCCGGGTCGATGATCCGCGTGCCGCGCCGCGCCACGATGACGCGCACGGTGGGCGGCCAGTTCCCCGATGGATTCGACCCGACGAAGTGGGGCATCCCCGCCTCGATGGTGGGCGACGTGGACCCAATCGCGTTGTGGAACATCGTGACGACGGTCGACGCCTATCTTTCGGCCGGGTTCTCGCCGAGCGAGATCCTGCAGGCCGTGCACCCGTCGATGGTCGCGAGCACGCAGGGCACCGGTTTCGGTGGCATGGCGTCGATGCGCAAGCTGTACCTCAACCGCTTCCTGGGGCACGAGATCCCCACCGACATCCTGCAGGAGGCACTGCCGAACGTCGTGGCCGCGCATGTGATGCAGAGCTACATCGGCGGCTACGGCAACATGGTGCAGCCGGTCTCGGCGTGCGCCACGGCAGCCGTCTCGCTCGAAGAGGGCGCCGACAAAATCGCGCTGGGCAAAGCCGACTTTGTGGTGACCGGCGCAATCGACGACATCGGCGTGGAGTCGGTCATCGGGTTCGGCAACATGAACGCCACCGCCAACTCGGGTGAAATGCTCGCCAAGGGCATCGAACCGCGGTTCTTCTCGCGCGCCAACGACCGCAGGCGCGGCGGGTTCATCGAATCGCAGGGCGGCGGCACCGTGCTCCTGACGCGCGGCAGCATCGCGCTCGAACTCGGTCTGCCCGTGGCCGGCGTGGTCGGATTCGTGCACTCGTACGCCGACGGCGCGCACACGTCGATCCCCGCGCCGGGACTGGGTGCGCTCGCCGCCGGCATGGGCGGGCGCGAGTCCAAGCTCGTGCGCGACCTGGCGGCGCTCGGCGTTGCGCCCGACGACATCGCCGTGGTCTCCAAGCACGACACGTCCACCAATGCGAACGATCCGAACGAATCCGAGCTGCACAACACGCTCGCGCATGCGATTGGGCGCGCCGACGGCAACCCGCTGTTCGTGATCTCGCAGAAGTCGCTCACCGGCCATGCCAAGGGCGGCGCGTGCATCTTCCAGGTGAACGGCATCACGCAGCTGTTCAAGTCGGGCGTGGTGCCGGCGAACGCGGCGCTCGAGTGCGTCGACCCGAAGCTCGCGCGCGACGACCACATGGTGTGGCTGCGCGAACCGCTCAACCTGGGCGCGCGCGGCACGGTGAAGGCCGCGCTCGCCACGTCGCTCGGATTCGGGCACGTGAGCGGGTTCGTGGGGCTCGTGCACCCCGGCGCGTTCGAGGCGGCCGTGGCGCGCACGGCCGGCATGGAGGCGCTCGAGCGGTGGCGCGAGCGCGCGAACGGGCGACTGGCCGCGGGCCGGCGCCACTTCGAAGAGGGCATGATGGGCCGCGCCGCGCTCTACGAGCCGATCGACAACCGCCGCTTCCACGAGGACGGCCGCGGCTACAACGCGCACGATGTGGAGAAGCGCATGCTGCTCGACCCGGCCGCGCGCCTGGGCGCCGACGGCTACTTCGCGTAGCGCGGGCGGTGCCGTAAGGGCCCGCGTATGCTGAGGGGGGCGTGGTTCATGTTTGATGAACCCCGCCCCTTTCAGTTGCGGTGATTGTGCTGATTGCCTGTCTGGCGCGGCCGGTTTCTAGACTGGCGGTGGCATCATGATTCGGTGTGAGGAGGCGGTCGCGATGGCAATACTCGGCATCGGGCACGACGTGGTGGACGTGCGCGCGTTCGGCGAGCAGCTTGAGATGCCGGGCTCGCGGGGGAGGGGACTTTTTTCCGCCCGCGAACTGCGGCAGGTGCAGCTGCGTGCCGGACGGAAAAACGACGGCGAGGCCGTGCACCTCGCGGGCAAGTGGGCTGCTAAGGAGTCGGTCGTCAAAGCGTGGTGCGCGGCGCTCGGCAGTGGGCCGGCGCCGTATACGCTCGACAACACGCCTTGGGCAGGCATCGAAGTGCTCAATGAGGCGAACGGGTGCCCGCGCATCGTGCTCGGTGGGGAAGTGGAGCGGCGGCTGCGGGCGTCGGTCGGCACGCCGGACGGTGCTGATTTGTGCTGGTTCGTGTCGATTTCGCATGACGGTCCGATTGCGTCGGCCGTCGTCGTGCTGTGCGCGCAGTGACCGCAATTGCCGCGGTTTTCCGTGCGCGGGGCAGGTCGGATGCGATCTGCCGGATTTGCGGATGGTGTGGCGTTGTGTATAATGGCACACGTTGTTTCGCGAGAGGCAGCGCGCGGATGTAGCTCAATGGTAGAGCCTCAGTCTTCCAAACTGATTACGCGGGTTCGATTCCCGTCATCCGCTCCGCTAAAACGGCTGATTTCCAACGATTTCAGCCGTTTTCATTTATGCCGGAACGGTACAACCGGGGAATATAAGCAATAGGTCGTTTTGTGTTGATTGCGACTTAGCCGATGCTGTGTGGGTAGTGGATGACCGTTGACGCGCATCGGTGGCTATCACGAGTGGTTTTGGACGGTTATTAGGTGTATCTGTCTGAAATATCAATGCCCTTCCGTTTTTTCGGACAGTTACAGACGGTTGTCATGCTCAGCGACTCCAGATATGACTTTCGTCAGGGGTGCTCAGAGGTTTGTCGTCTGACAGCGCGGATCGCATGAAGTAGGTAGACACGAAATGCTGTATGCCTCGGTCGATCTAGCTGTTGGTGGCTAGGAGTAGACGCACAGGGCCGCGGGATGTGTTTAGTGGGGTGTAAGCAACTATGGATGGGTGCGGCCAGCTGCGGCGCCAGCGGTTGCGCACGAATTGTACGCAAAAAATGGGGTGCTGCGTACAATCCTTGCGCAAAACGGCTGTTGAGCGTACGAATTGTACGCGGAACACAGGCGGCTGCGTAAAAACCTTGCGCAACTGGCCCAAGTTGCGCGTGAATTGTACGCAGCGGCTGGAAACCGCGTAAAAATCGCACGCAAACAGATGGGCGGGGCGTGGGAGTCCACAGGAAGCCGCGGGACACGATTAGGTATGGCTTACAAGGGCGCTGCAAGCGACAGAGGAACACACGCCTAGAGGCGCCGGCTGCACATGTTTCATTCACCGTGCCCACTCCACCCCGCACACAGCCTCCGGCAGCTGAATCGGCGCCTGTGCACCAGGGTTGCGCTAGAGTTGCGGCTAGAACATGGGCCAGCACGCCGCCACCTTGGGCATAGCGCGCCGCCCCACGCACACAGTCGTACACAGACGCGCACGCACAGCACACGGCGAGCCACAGGAAGGCGGTTGACGAATGCGCACGGACCCGCACATCACAGACGCGCACCACTCGCAGCACACAGGCGACGACCAGACCGCAGCCCCCCTACGCATGCTCGATGAGGAGACGACGGTGCGCGACGAGCCGCGCCCCGCCACCGCGCACCCCACCACCGGCGCGGATGTGGAGCTCAACGTGGTGTCGAAGCACCCGGACGCCACGATTCCCGAATCGGACATCTCGCTCGCCGACATCGAGCGCAAACGCGCGCACCCGTTGCGCACGCTGTGCTACATCGTGCTCGTGTTCGCCGCGTTGATCCTGCCCTACTGGGCCGGCCGCACGGTCGGCTCGCAGCACACCGCGTGGGTCGTCGAACGCTTCGGCGCCATCGATCCACGCGCAATCGCACTCGTCTCCTGGTCGGTCACGGTGTTCGCCGTGCTGTCGGTCGTCATGCTCATCATCGACCGGGTCAAGGCGCTGTGGTTCACGTTGTTCGTGGTGCTGCTGTGCGTCGAGCAGTTCATCGGCGGTGTGGCGATGCTCCGCTTCGACTTCTGGCATTCCACCTACGTGATCTACGGCAGCGCCGCGCGCGTGGCGAGCGCCGCTGACCTGGGTATCATCGCCGCCGGCTTGGCGCTCGCCGTGTTCGCCGTGGTGTGGGTGGGCCTGCTCGTCGCGATCAAAAAAGACTCGCCGCTTAACGTGCTCACGCATGTGTGGACGTCGCTGATCCTGCTGCTCGTCTTCGAGACGATCGCGCTGCTCATCGTGATGTTCGGCGGTCTGCTCACGGTTGTATAGGCGCGCCGCTCACAACAGCCCGATGCGGCGCAGATTCTCCTTCACATGCGCGCAGCTCGCCTGGAATTCGCGCAGTTCGGTGTCGCTGAGGTCGAAGTGCAGCACTTCCTCGACGCCGTTGGCGCCGATGACGCACGGCAGCGACGTGAAGAAGCCGCTTTCGCCGTAGTCGCCGGTCATGAGCGTCGAACACGGCGTGATGTAATGTTCGTTCGACGCGACGGCGCGCACAAGGCGCACGGCGGCGTCGGCCACCGCGAACTCGGTGCACTGTTTGCCGGCGTAGGTCACATATCCGCCATGCCGCGCCTCCTGCTCGACCTGTGCCTCGTCGAATCCGAAGCGCTCCGGCTGTTCCTCCCTGAGCTGCGCGAGTGGCTTGCCGCCGAAGTTGACGGCGCTCCATGCGGCGAACATGCTGCTGCCGTGCTCGCCGAGCATGTAGGCGCAGATCGAATGCTGGTCGTAGCCGGTGGCGCGCGAGAGCGCATATTTGAGGCGGCTGGAATCGAGCGCCGTGCCGGTGCCGATGATGCGGTTCGGGTCCATGCCGGAGAGTTTCCAGATCTCGGTGGCGACGACGTCGCACGGGTTCGCGATGGTGATCCACACGCCGTCGAACCCCGCGTCTGCGATCGGCTTGATGAACGTCTTCGCGGTTTCCGTGGTGTAGAACAGTTCGCCATCGCGGTCCTTGCTCGCGAGGCTGACCTTGCCGGCGGCGTTGACGATGACGTCGCATTCGGCGAGCCGCGCATAGTCGTCGCCGCAGTTGACGAGCGCCACGTTGTGCGGGCAGAAGGCGAGCGAATCGCCCAGATCCTGCACTTCGGCGGCGAGTTTGGCGCTGTGGTCATCGTCTCCCGAGCACTGCTCCGTCATATACAGTTCGTCGCCAATGCCCTGCAGCACGAGGCTGTTCGCCACGTGCGCCCCCACATGCCCCATGCCGACGATGCCGATTTTCGTAACAGTGCCCATGGTGTTCCTCCTTGATGGTCCGGTTGGATGGTTGCGCACATTGTATGGGCGCTTCTGTTGCGTCCATGCGGGGCGCATGGGCGGCTCGCCGTTCGGTGAACAAAAAGGCCACATGGTGGACGGTCGCAGGGAGTGGGTACACTGTCTTTTTGGCGTGTTTTCGCCCGCGGATAGAGAGCGCTCCGGCACAATGCCGGCGGCACCGCGCAGTGCAATAAGGAGGATGCCGTGGCATTGACGGCTGAAGAAAAGCAGGACATCATCGCTAAGTACGCTACCCATGAGGGCGACACCGGCTCCCCGGAGGTTCAGGTCGCGCTGCTCACCAAGCGCATCGCGGACCTGACCGAGCACCTCAAGGAGCACAAGCACGATCACCACTCGCGTCGTGGTCTGCTGCTCATGGTCGGTGACCGTCGTCGTCTGCTTGATTACCTCAAGGGCGTTGACATCAACCGTTACCGTGACCTGATCGAGCGCCTGGGTCTGCGTCGATAAGACATTCTTCCGCCCGAGCCTGGCACAGCCGGCTCGGGCTTTTTGCTGCCGCCGTGAGCGAAGTGGGCCGTGGGCCCGCCCCCCGCACCATGGCTGGTATTACAATGAGGCACTGGTGGAATCACGCGGCAAGCGGTCGGGCTGACCGCCTGCCACAGCGCGCGGACTGCGCGCGACATAATCACGGTCTTGCGGCGCACGAGCTGCGGGCCTGACGAGGATGTTTGTAGGAAACAGAACAAAACAAAAGGAGGAACCCTATGGAGGGTCCCGAAATCAAGGCTGTGGAAGCAGTCATCGACAATGGTTCATATGGCAAGCGCACGCTGCGCTTTGAGACGGGCCGCCTCGCACAGCAGGCTGATGGTGCGGTGGCCGCCTATCTCGACGACGACTCCATGGTGCTGTCGACCACGACCGCCGGCAGCAGCCCGAAGGAGAATTACGATTTCTTCCCGCTGACCGTCGACGTGGAAGAGAAGATGTACGCCGCGGGCAAGATCCCGGGCTCGTTCTTCCGCCGCGAAGGCCGCCCGAGCACGGAGGCCATTCTCGCGTGCCGCATCATCGACCGCCCGCTGCGCCCGCTCTTCCCGCACACGCTGCGCAATGAGGTGCAGGTTGTGGAGACGGTGCTCGCCGTCAACCCCGACGATTCGTACGACATGATTGCGCTCAACGCGGCGTCCGCGTCGACGCTCATCTCCGGCCTGCCGTTCTCCGGCCCGGTCGGCGGCGTGCGCCTGGCCCTCATTGACGGCCAGTGGGTCGCGTTCCCGCGCTGGAGCGAGCGTGAGCGCGCCGTCTTCGAGATCGTGGTCGCGGGCCGCGTGATCGAGAACGGCGACGTCGCGATCGCGATGATCGAGGCGGGCGCCGGCAAGAACGCGTGGTCGCTCATCTATGACGAGGGCCAGGCCAAGCCGGACGAAGAGGTTGTGGCCGGTGGCCTTGAGGCTGCCAAGCCGTTCATCAAGGTGCTGTGCGACGCGCAGAACGAGCTGAAGAAGATCGCCGCCAAGGAGACGCGCGACTTCCCGCTGTTCCCCGAATACACTGACGACCTGTACAACCGCATCGACGAGATCGCGCACGCCGACCTCGACGAGGCGCTGTCGATCGCCGAGAAGCTGCCGCGCCAGGAGCGCATCCACGAGATCAAGGAGCGCGTGCGCGAGACGCTGTCCGTCGAGTTCACCGACATGGACGAGGCGGAGAAAGACAAGGAACTGGGCAACGCGTTCAAGGAACTGCAGCGCCAGATCGTGCGCCGCCGCATCCTGACCCAGGACTACCGCATCGACGGCCGTGGCCTGCGCGACATCCGCACGCTGTCCGCTGAAGTGGACATCGTGCCGCGCGTGCACGGCTCCGCGCTGTTCCAGCGTGGCGAAACGCAGATCCTAGGTGTCACGACGCTCAACATGCTCAAGATGGAGCAGCAGATCGACGCGCTGAGCGGCCCGCAGACCAAGCGCTACATGCACAATTACGAGATGCCGCCGTATTCGACCGGTGAGACCGGCCGCATCGGCACGCCGAAGCGCCGCGAGATCGGCCATGGCGCGCTCGCTGAGAAGGCAATCGTGCCGGTGCTGCCAAGCCGCGAGGAGTTCCCGTACGCGATCCGCCAGGTCTCCGAGGCCATCGGTTCGAACGGCTCCACGTCGATGGGCTCCGTGTGCGCCTCTACGCTGTCGCTGCTGGCCGCCGGCGTGCCGCTCAAGGCGCCGGTCGCGGGCATCGCGATGGGCCTCGTCTCCGGTGATGTCGACGGCGAGCACGTCTACAAGACGCTCACCGACATCCTGGGCGCCGAGGACGCGTTCGGCGACATGGACTTCAAAGTCGCCGGCACCGCCGACTTCATCACCGCGCTGCAGCTCGACACGAAGCTCGACGGCATTCCGGCCGACGTGCTCGCCGGCGCGCTCAAGCAGGCGCATGAGGCGCGCACCACGATTCTCGAAGTGATCAACGAGTGCATCGACGGCCCGGCCGAGATGAGCCCGACCGCGCCGCGCATCGTCACGATCACGATTCCGGTAGACAAGATCGGCGAGGTCATCGGCCCGAAGGGCAAGATGATCAACCAGATCCAGGAAGACACCGGCGCCGAGATCACGATCGAGGACGACGGCACGGTCTACATCGCCTCCGAAGGCGGCGAGGCCGCCGCGAAGGCGAAGGAGATCATCGACCAGATCGCCAACCCGCATGTGCCGGAAGCCGGCGAGACGTACACGGGCAAGGTCGTGAAGACCACGAGCTTCGGCGCGTTCGTCAACCTGACCCCGGGCACCGACGGCCTGCTGCACATCTCGCAGATCCGCAACCTCGCCGACGGCGAGCGCATCGACGCCGTCGAGGACGTGCTCAAGGAAGGCGACACCGTTGAGGTCGTGGTGCAGGGTGTGGACGACCGCGGCAAGATCTCGCTCGCGATCCCGGGCTTTGAGAACCAGGAGTCCTCGGCGCCGCGCCGCGACCGTGACGACCGTCCGCGCCGCGACGACCGCCGCTCCGAGCGCCGTCCGCGCCGCGACCGCGATGACCGCGACCGCGACTACGACGATCGCCCGCGCCGCCGCCGCGATTACGACGACGACTACGATGACCGTCCGCGCCGCCGTTCGCGCCGCGATGACGACCGCGACTACGACGATCGCCCGCGCCGCCACCATGAGGACCGCGATGACCGCCCGCGCCGCCGCCGCAACGACGACCGCAACCCGCGCTACGCCGCCGACGAGAACTACGACGAGTACCGCGCCGGCCGTGAGGAGCGCCACGAGCGTCCGCGTCGCCGTGTGCGCCGCGACTTCGACCCGTTCGAGGACTGATCTCGCGTAGCCCATGCGCCTGCCTGCTGACAGGGCATGGGTTGCAATGATCGGCCATGCTGGGGCCCTGTGCCATGATTGTGGCGCAGGGCCTTTTGCATATCTTCGCAAAGCAATCCGGAGTTGCCCACGAGCTGGACAACGTTGTCAATACCCCGGCGGCGTCATGAGACAATGAAGCCCCAGTATCGGCACGGCACCGCCGTGGCCGGCAATCAGTTGGCAAGGAGATACAAGAATCATGAGTGGTTGGATCATCGCCCTCATCGTCATCGCGCTCATCGTGGTGATTGGTGTGTGGATCATCGGCATCTACAACAGCCTCGTCGGCATGCGCAACCGCGTGGGCAACGGCTGGTCGCAGATCGACGTATTGCTCAAGCAGCGAGCCGACCTGATCCCGAACCTCGTGGAGACCGTCAAGGGCTATGCGGGGCACGAGTCGGCCGTCTTCACGCAGGTCACGCAGGCGCGCGCCGGCGCGTTGGCCGCGGCGAGCGACCCGAACGCGACGCTCGAACAGCGCGCCGCCGCCGAACAGCAGCTGAGCAACGCGATGGTCAACCTGCGTGCCACGGCCGAGGCGTACCCGGATCTCAAGGCGAACCAGAACTTCATGAACCTGCAGGACCAGCTGCGCCAGATCGAGGACAAGATCGCCTACGCGCGCCAGTTCTACAACGATGTGGTGCTCAAGTACAACAACCGCATCATGCAGGTGCCCACCAACATCATCGCCGGCATGTTCCACTTCGTGCCTGCGCAGTACTTCGCCGCCGACGAACAGTCGCGCCAGGTGCCGCAGGTCAACTTCACGAACACGGCCGCGCCACAAGTGCGTTTCTGACCCGCCCCTGCGCCGCGCCACCAGGAGCGTCACATGAGGACCACCACAAAATCCGCCGCACTGTCCCTCGTCATGGGCGTCATCATCACGGTGTTCGCCATGGGGCTGGGCTACCTGATCGCCACCGAAGGCAGTTCGGCGGACCTGACCTACCGTTCGCTCGACTACGATGTGCAGGTCGAGGACAACGGCGACCTGCGCATCACCGAGACCGTGGACATCAAACTCGACAAGCGCGAGGATTCCGATGACAACGTGAAGCCATGGCGGCAGCTGTACCAGACATACCAGCTCAAAAGCTCGAATTTGACGAACATCTCGGACATCAGCGTCAAGAACCTGAGCACGGGCCGCGAATACACGGAGATCGCGCCGCAGAACCCGAGCGAGATCGGGACGGGCGAGTGGAACGCGCGCTACGCGAACCACTGGTACATCGCTGACGTGACGTACGGCACCACGGACCCCGACCCGTACGTGCCCCAGGTCGACGGGCTCGACCCCGACGGCTCCGACGAGCGCACGGTGGAGATCGGATGGAACATCCCCGTCACCGAGAAGGCGTCGAGCATGCGGTTCGAGATAGGCATGACCTGGCACGGTGTGAGTACCGCCTACAACGATGTGACGAAGTTCCAGTGGGAGCCGTTCGGCGAGAAGAACCAGACGCCGATCGGCGTGGTGCACGCTACCGTGCGCTTCCCGGCGGGCACGCCCGAAGACGAATCGTGGGCGTGGTTGCACTACACCGGCAATTCCACGACCAAGCGCATCGACGACGGCCTCGAATTCACCGCCTACAATGTGCCGGCCGGCGAATTCCTCGACCTCGTGGTGATGGTCGACTCCTCGCGCACGGTGGGCGTGGAACGCCGCGGCACCGGCGACGCCAAACAGCTCACCCTTGACGATGAGGCGCGCCAGGAGCGCGAATGGCACGAACGCCAACAGCGGCGCGCCATCATCCAGCTCGTCATCTGGATCGTGATCGCCGTGTGCGGTGCGGCGCTGTGCGTGGCCGCGGTCATCAGCGCCGCTCGCAGCATCAAGGCCGCCAAGTACACCGGGCCGATCGAGTACTGGCGCGAACCGCCGGCGATGAGTCCAGGCGCGGCGGCGAAACTGTACAGTGTGCTCACCGGCAAAGGCGGCGACCTGAAGAACCGGCAGATGGCCGCGACCGTCATGTCGCTCGTGACCAAAGGCGCGATCGCCATCTACCCGGGCAAGGCCGAAACCTACCGCGGCATCGACATGAGCCGCGTCGATTCGACCGTGCTCGCCGGCATGCTCGCCCAGCAGACGGCCGAAGGCAAGAAGATCGGCAAGACGAGCACCGTGGTGATCAAGCCGCGCGCGCTCGCCCCGCACCATGAGGAACTCAACCTGTGCGAGTCGGAGGAGCGCATGTTGCGCCTGCTCACCGAGGCCTGCACGCGCCTGCATTCGCCCGTGTTCGACCTCAAGCAGATGAGCGACGCGTTCAAGAAGTGGACCGACGGCCACAAAGAGGTCGACAAGTTCACCACCGCGTGCGAGCGCGAACTCGACGAACTGCACGCCACACGCTCGGTGGGCGTGGCCGCGCGCACATGCGGCATCTTCGCGATGCTGCTGGGCGTGTTCAGCGCGATGTTCTTCCTGATTGTCAACAGCAATCTGGCGCTCGCGCTGTGCATCAGCGCGCCGATGACGATCATCGGGAGCGCCGCGCTCGTGATGAGCCGCACGACCGGCATCACCGACGAGGGGCAGGAATACGCGGGGCAGGTGCAGGGTCTGGTGCGCTACTTGGAGGACTTCAGCGAGTTCTCCGACCGCGGTGTGCTCGACGTGACGCTGTGGGGCCGGTATCTGGTGTATGCCACGGCGTTCGGCATCTCGAAGAAGGCGATGGAGCAGCTGCACGCCGCCTATCCGCAGATTGCCGACGCCGCGTGGCTCGACGACCATGCCTCGGGCTCCTCGTCGCTGCTGTACTGGTCCACACGCCCGTCCACGATCATCGGCGCCTCGGGCAGCGGATTCGTTGGCGGTGCGATCGGCGGATTCTCGGGCGGCTTCGGCGACCTCGGCACACAGCTGAGTTCCGGCTTCGCCGCCGTCAGCTCCACGATCACGGCCGCGGCGCCGTCGAGCAGCTCGGGCGGCTCGTTTGGTGGCGGCGGCTTCGGCGGCTCGGGCGGTGGCTCGGGCGGCGGCTCATTCGGCGGACGGTGACGGAAGATGGGTTCTCATCGCACTGCGCGCGCGGTGATCGCCGCGGCGGTCGTCACGGCGATCACCGCGGCCGTTGTGCTGATCATGGGGTTCGCCTGGAGCTCGGGCGGCGACCGCGCGCAGGTCTCCTACAACGCCGTCGACATGCGCGCGCAGATGCTCGACAACGGCGACCTGCGCATCACGCAGACCTTCGACTACCGGCTGGAGTCGCGCGGCACGCCGTGGCGTCAGATGTTCCAGCAGTACACGCTCAGTTCCGACCGCCTGACGACGATCAGCGACATCAGCGTCACCGATCTGACGACCGGCCGCACCTACACGCAAGACGACACCGTGCATTCGCCGGGCAGCTACGGCGACGCGGGCTGGGACAGCACATGCGCCGGCCACTGGTACATCGCCGACATCACACAGTCGGAATCGCATCCGGATCCCTTTGGTTCCGAGCTCGACGCGCTCACCGCCACGGCCGTGGGCGAGCCGGCGCAGACGAAGGACGTGGAGATCGGGTGGAACATCCCCTCGACGCGCTCGGCGAAGAGCATGCGGTTCGAACTGGCGATGACGTGGCACGGCGTGGCCACAGCGTATGACGACGTGGTGGCGCTCGAATGGGAGCCGTTCAGCGCGCTCAACAGCACGCCCGCCGCACGCGTGACCGGCACGTTCGCATTTCCCAAGGGCATCAGCGAGTCGAACTCATGGGCATGGCTGCACACCGGCGCGGCGAGCGAGACGACGCGCCTTGACGATGGGTCGCTGCAGTTCACCGTGACCGACCTGCCGGGCGGCGAATACATCAACGTCGTCGTGATGGCAGAGCGGCAGCCGACGTCGGCCGTCTTGCGCGAGCAGGCGGGGCGGATGAAGCAGCGCATCCTCGAACAGGAGCGGCGGGAGGCGCGGATCGCCAGCAACGCCCGCCAGCGTGAGGCACGTGGGCGGCTCATCATCTGGCTCATCCCCGCCGTGCTCGCGCTGCTGCTGGTGGTGGGGGCGCTGATCGGCGCCAAGCGCGCGTGCGCACAGGGCCGGCGCCACACCGAGGCACTCGAGTATTGGCGTGAACCACCGGATATGAGCCCGGCGGCGGCCGCGGCGTTGATCACCGACGTGATGCCCGGTATCCAAGGCTCCCGCGACGATCGGCAGATGACATCCACACTGTTGTCACTCGTGACCAAGGGCGCGGTGGCGATCTACCCTGGTTCTGCCGCCGGCTACCGCGGCCTCGATTTGAGCCGCGCGGACTGCGTGTCGATCGGTCAGCTCATCGCGAGCGACCCACGCAGGGAGGCCGACGCCGCCGGCATGTGCACGCTCGTGATCATGCCGCGTGTCTACACCGACCGCGCCGGCCTGCAATTGTGCCGGTCGGAGAGCGCGCTGCTCGACGTGCTGCTGCGCGCGTCCGAACGCATTGGCCTGCCCGTGTTCGACTTCGGGCAGATGCAGGCCGCGTTGAAGGATTGGCGCCAAGGCTACGCGTGGCTGCGTGGTTTTGAGGATGCCTGCAATGCGGAATACCAGGCGTTGCACGCCACCGTGCCGGTCGGCGTGGGCGCGCGCATGCTCGGCGGCGCGGCGATGATCGCCTCGTGGCTCACCGCGTTCATCTACACGGCGGCGGTGGGGCAGGTCGCGCTCGCGCTTGTCATCTCGCTGCCGTTGCTGTTCGCTGCCACCTTCGCCGCGGCGATCAGCCCGAGGCAGGCGTTCACGGCGCAGGGCGAGGCGTATGCGGATCAGGTGGGCGGCCTGATGCGCTACATGGAGGATTTCAGCGAATTCGGCGACCGCGGCGTGTTCGACACCGTGCTGTGGGGCCGGTACATGGTCTATGCGGCAGCCTTTGGCATCAGCGACAAGCTCATGGAGCAGATGGAGCGCGCCTACCCGCAGCTCGCCGACCCGGAGTGGGCCAATGTGTACGCGTCCAATGACGGCTTGGTGTATTGGTCTGCGCGCCGCCGCGCCATGCGGGCGCGCGGCGGCGCTTTTGGCATGCATGGCATGCATGCAGGTGGGTCGTTCAGTTCGATGGTCTCCAACAGCTTCTCGTCGGTGGGGTCCACGATCCGCGACGCGATGCCGCAGTCGAGTTCAAGCGGCTCCCGCAGCGGCAGCCGTAGCTCGGGCGGTGGCGGCTCATTCCGCAGCGGCGGATTCAAGGGCCATTCGGGCGGTTCCGGCGGTGGGCGCGGTGGCGCGCGGTAGGTGCCCGCGCACTTTTTTGCGTGGCCATGAAAAAGTGGGAGCTGCAGCTCCCACTTTTTACCTATATCCCCTCGAACACCTTCCACTTTTCGCCAAGGCGCAAAAAAGTGTCAGAAGTCCCAGTCGTCATCGTCGGTTTCTTCGGCCTTGCCCATCACATATGAGCTGCCGGAGCCCGAGAAGAAGTCGTGGTTCTCGTCGGCGTTCGGTGAGAGCGCAGCCAGGATGGCAGGATTCACGTCGCACGCCTCGGACGGGAACAGCGCGGGGTAGCCCAAGTTCATCAGGGCCTTGTTGGCGTTGTAGCGCAGGAACTTCTCCACGTCGCCGCTCAGGCCCACCGGGTCGTAGAGCGAATGCGTGTACAGCACCTCGTTCGCGTAGAGCTCGTCAAGCAGCGCGTACGTGTAGTCCTCCATCTCAGCCTGCCTGTGGTCAGGGGCCAAGGAGAGCCCGCGCTGGTATTTGTAGCCGATGTAGTAGCCGTGCACGGCCTCGTCGCGGATGATCAGGCGGATCACGTCGGCGGTGTTGGTGAGCTTGGCGTGCGAGGCGAAATACATCGGCAGGTAGAAGCCCGAGTAGAACAGGAACGACTCGAGCAGGGTGGACGCGACCTTGCGTTTGAGCGGGTCGTCGCCCTCGTAATAGTCGAGCACGATCTGCGCCTTGCGCTGTAGGTGCTCATTGCGCTCGCTCCAGCTGAACGCCTCGTCAATCTGCTCGCTCGAGCACAGCGTGGAGAAGATCGACGAATAGCTTTTCGCGTGCACCGACTCCATGAACGCGATGTTCGTGTAGACGGCCTCCTCGTGCGGGGTCAGCGCGTCGGGGATCAGGCTCACCGCGCCCACTGTGCCCTGGATTGTGTCGAGCAGCGTCAGACCGGTGAACACGCGCATCGTGAGTGTGTGCTCGGCCTCGCTCATCGCGCGCCAATCGGGAATGTCGTTCGAGACGGGCACTTTCTCTGGCAGCCAGAAGTTGCCGGTCAGGCGGTCCCACACCTCGAGGTCTTTCTCGTCGTCGAGTCGGTTCCAGTTGATTGCGGTCACGCGGTCGATCAATGCGGTCATGATGATGGTCCTGTCTTTTCTTTAAAAGTGAATAACTATTCAGAGCATGCACGAGACGCAGCCGGCCACTTCGGTGCCTTCGAGCGCCTGCTGGCGGATGCGGATGTAGTAGAGCGTCTTGATGCCCTTGCGCCACGCGTAGATCTGCGCCTTGTTGATATCGCGCGTGGTGGCCGTGTCGGGGAAGAACAAGGTCAGCGAAAGCCCTTGGTCCACATGCCGGCTCGCTTCGGCGTAGGTGTCGATGATCGCCTTCCAGCCGATTGCATAGGCGTCCTGGTACAGGTCCAGGTTCTCGTTCGTCATGTATGGCGCGGGGTAGTACATGCGCCCGATCTTGCCTTCTTTGCGGATCTCGATCTTCGAGGCGATCGGGTGGATCGAACTCGTGGCGTGGTTGATGTACGAGATCGAGCCGGTCGGCGGCACGGCCTGCAGATTCTGGTTGTACAGCCCGCTTTGCAGCACCGCGCGCTGCAGGTCCGCCCAGTCGGCGGCCGTGGGCAGCGCCACGCCGAAGCGCGCGAACAGCTCGCGCACCACCGGCGTGCGCGGCTCGAGCGTTTCGGTGCCATGTACATACCGGTCGAAGTAATTGCCCGCGCCGGCCGGCTTCGCGTAGGTGGAGCGCTCGAAACCGCCGAACGCGCGGCCGCGCTCGCGCGCGAGCTCGTTCGACGCGCGGTAGGCGTGGTAGGCGACCGCCATGAAATAGCAGTTCGTGAAGTCGAGCGCCTCGGGCGAGCCGTACATGATGCCCTCGCGCGCCAGGAACCCGTGCAGGTTCATCTGCCCCAGGCCGATCGCATGGCCCTCGTCGTTCGCGCGGCGGATCGACGGCACGGAGTCGATCCGCGTGGCCTCGGACACGGCGGTGAGTGCGCGGATCGCCGAGCGCACACTTGCCGCCAGGTCGCCGTCCATCGCCTTCGCGATGTTGAGCGAGCCCAGATTGCACGAGATGTCGCGCCCCACGTGCGCATAGCTCAGATCGGTGTTGTAGGTGCTCGGCTCCTGCACCTGCAGGATCTCGGAGCACAGGTTGCTCATCGTGATGCGCCCGTCAATCGGGTTCGCGCGGTTCGCATTGTCGGCGAACAGCAGGTACGGGTAGCCGGATTCGAACTGCACCTCGGCGATCGTGGTGAACAACGCGCGCGCGTCGATCATGGTGCGGCGGATGCGCTCGTCGGCGAGCATCTCGTCATAGTGCGCGGTGATGTCCACATCGGCGAACGGCACGCCCATCACGCGCTCCACGTCGTAGGGGCTGAACAGCGCCATCGGCTTGCGTTCCTTGGCCAGCCGGAACGTGATGTCGGGAATCACCACGCCCAGCGCGAGCGATTTGATGCGGATCTTCTCGTCGGCGTTCTCGCGTTTGGTGTCGAGGAACTTGAGGATGTCGGGGTGGTGCGCGCTCAGATACACGGCGCCGGCGCCTTGGCGCGCGCCGAGCTGGTTCGCGTAGCTGAACGAGTCCTCGAGCAGTTTCATGACCGGCACGACGCCGCTCGACTGGTTCTCGATGTGCTTGATCGGCGCGCCCTCTTCGCGCAGGTTGCTCAGCAGCAGTGCCACGCCGCCGCCGCGTTTGCTCAACTGCAGCGCCGCGTTGATGCCGCGCGCGATCGACTCCATATTGTCTTCGATGCGCACGAGGAAGCAGCTGACGGCCTCGCCGCGCTGCGCTTTGCCCAGGTTGAGGAACGTGGGGGTGGCGGGCTGGAAGCGCCCGAGCACGATCTCGTCGAGGAACCGCTCGGCTTCCTCTTCGTTTCCTGCGGCGAGCGCGAGCGCCACAGCCGCGGCGCGCTGCGTGAAGTCCTCGAGGTAGGTCGCGCCGTCGAATGAGCGCAGCGCGTACGATCGGTAGAACTTGAACGCGCCCACGAACGTGGCGAACTCGTGGCCCAGGCCGGCGGCGCGCGCGTAGAACGCGTCGAGGAACTCGGGGGAGTATTGCTCGAACACGGCACGCTCGTAATAGTCGTGGTCGATCAGGTATTGCAGGCGTTCGGCCGTGCTGCCGAATCTCTTGGTATTGGGATCCACGTGCGTGGTGATGAACGCGCGCACGGCGTCGCGGTCTTTGTCGAACTGTATGCGCCCGTCGCTGTCGTACAGATTGAGCATGGCGTTGAGCGCGTGGTAGTCCTGCTGTGGGTTCTGGGTCATGGCTGGTCCTGTGGCTGGGTGCGGAAGAACTCGATGAGTCCTTTTCTTACGGCGCGCACGTCGGCGCTTGTGCCCATGAGTTCGAAGCGGTACATGAGCGGCACATGGCATTTGCGCGCGATGATCGGGCCGGCGGCGGCGTAGGCCGTGCCGAAGTTCGTGTTGCCGGAGGCGATGACCCCGCGGATCCATTGGCGGTTGGCGGGGTCGTTGAGGAACCGCTTGACCTGCACCGGCACGGCTTTGGTGGCCTCGCCGCCGCCGTACGTGGGGCAGATCAGAACAAATGGCTCATCAATGTGCAGGGCCTCGTCGGCGGCGCGCAGCGGGATGCGCGCGGTGTGGATGCCGGCGCCTTCAAACGCGCAGTGCTCCACGAAGCGCGCCGTGTTGTTCGACGCCGACGAGAAATAGACGACGGCGGCCATTTACTGAAGCAGTCCCTGGATCTTGTCGGGGCGGTAGCCGCTCCAGAAGTCCTGCAGCTCGGAGCCCTTGCTCACCATGACCACCGGCGCCTGCGTGAAGCCGGCTTCCTGCAGCAATGAGATGTTAGCCTCATTGATTTTGATTTCCCGGTAGTCCAGACCTATGCGGTTGAGTGCGCGCTCGGTGGCGGCGCACTGCTGGCAGTTGTCCTTGGTGTAGACGGTCACGTGCAGTGTGTGTGCGGTTTCCATGGTGAAAGTTGTCATGTGACCACCATATCTTGTGTCTGACAGTCAGTTAAGTCACTAGATGCAGTAGTTGTGCCTGTGAGCAACGCCACAGTGTGCCGCAAATCGGTGTGGTGGCCGGTGTGTCGGCTATTGGCTCGGATGTGTCTATGTGGGATTTATCACAGGACCCGCCGCGCACTTTTTTCCTGCCCGGAAAAAAGTGCGCGGGACACACCGGGGCTAGACAAGATAGTGCGCGCTGGAGCGCGCACTATCGCGGGGCAACCCAAAAATGTGGGGAGGCTGCTACCGTGGGGGCAGCATCACAATGGCCACCATAAGGAGAACAGATGGTACTGCACCGCACAATGGGCCCATTCGACACCACGGCGATCGGCCTGGGCGAAATGCCGCTGACAATCGAGAACAACCTTGGCTCCAACATGGGCGTGGAGACGATCCATGCGGCCCTCGACGCCGGCTGCCGGCAGATCGACACGGCTTGGGCCTACTACTGCTCGGGCGGCGAGGAGCAGACCGGCGAAAAGCTCGTGCGCGAGGCCATGGCCAGCTGGGACGGCCCCAAGGACGAGGTGCTCATCGCCACCAAGGTGGGCCACTACCGTAACTTCACCGATGGCAAGCCCACATGGGCGGTCGACGGCAGCCCCGAGAACCTGATCCGCCGCGCCAAGGAAAGCGCCCTCGCGCTCGGCGTGGACACGATCGACCTGCTGTACTTCCACCGCCCTGACCCGCGCATCCCGTACGGCGAGGCGATCGAGGCCATCAAGCAGCTTGTCGACGAAGGTGTGGCCCGCGAGGCCGGTGTTTCCAACGCCTCCATTGAGCAGATGGACATCGCCCAGGAGATCCTCGGCAACAAGCTGATCGCCGTGCAGAACCAGTTCTCGCCGATCTACACCGAGACCGCGGACACGCTTGAGCATGCGGCGCGCATCGGCATCAGCTTCGTGTGCTGGAGCCCGCTCGGCGGTTTCCGCAAGCCGAAGGACGAGTCGAAGTTCGACCCGTTCCGTGCGATTGCCGACAAGCGCGGCGTGAGCTACCAGCAGGTCGTGCTTGCCTGGGAGCTCGCCAAGGGCGACCATGTCTTTGTGATCCCCGGCGCGCACCGCCCGGCCACGATCCTCGACAGCCTCAAGGCCGGCGACCTGGAGCTCACCCCCGAAGAGCTCGCCACGCTGGGCTGACCCCCACTGCCGGAGGTGGGGTCAGCCGTACCTGCCTGTACACTGGTCGCCTGTGATCAAACGTCGTTCCAAACCCGAAGTACTGGCACCGGCCGGCAATCTGCGCGGCCTCATGACCGCCGTGGACTACGGCGCCGACGCCGTCTATTGCGGCGGCAAAGCCTTTGGCATGCGCTCGGCGCCGCGCAACCTGAGCCTCGACGACTTCACACAAGGCGCGCGCTATGCGCATGAGCGCGGCGCGCGCGTCTACGTGACGCTCAATATCCTGCCGCGCAACAACGAGATCACCGCGATCGAACGCTACATCGAGCAGTTGCGCGGCACCGGCGTCGACGCACTGATCGTCACTGACATCGGCGTGCTCATGATGGCGCGCCGCATCGCGCCCGAACTCGAACTGCACGTCTCCACGCAGGCCGGCGTCACGAACTACGCCGCCGCCAACGCGCTCTACGAACTCGGCGCGCGCCGCGTCGTGCTCGCGCGCGAGATGGACCTGCAGGCGGTGCGCGACATCCGCGCCAACATTCCCGACGACCTGGACATCGAGACCTTTGTGCATGGCTCGATGTGCATGGCGTTCTCCGGCCGCTGCCTCATCTCCAATTACCTGACCGGACGCGACGGCAACCATGGCGAATGCGCGCAGCCGTGCCGCTGGAAGTATTCGCTCGTCGAAGAGAAGCGGCCCGGGCAGGTGTTCCCGATCGAGGAGACCGCGCAAGGCACCTACCTGTTCAATTCGCAGGACATGAACATGATGGAGCACCTCGACGACCTGATCGATTCGGGCGCCACGAGCCTCAAGATTGAGGGCCGCTCCAAGAGCGCGTATTATGTGGCGGCCATGACGAACGCCTACAAGAGCGCAGTCAACGAATATATGGTGCAGCGCGGCTTCGAAGACGCCGAGGGCAACGAGCTCAAGCCGTTCCGCGACCGCGTCATCCGCGCGGGCGAAGAAGGCATGGAAGACGCCGGGCCCGACTCGGTCATGCTGCATGCCGACGAGGCGTTCGCCGGCATGCCGAACTGGGACAGCGCGGTCGACGAAGGCGAGCTGTCGAACCGCCAGGCGCGCCGCACCGGTCTGGAACGCCAGGCCGAATACGCCGAAGACGCCGGTTGGAAGCACGCCGGCATACACCCAGCCCCGCCCGTGGCGCTGCCCGACTGGCTGCGCGAGGAGCCGGGCAAGGTGGCGCACCGCGACTACAGCACCGGCTTCTACTACCCCGAGCAGAAGGTCACGCAGAATACCGACCGCAGCGCGTATTTCCGCGACTGGCTCGTGGTGGGCGAGGCGCTCGAATGGACGCCCGAAGACGGCGGCAGGCTCACGATCATGAGCCGCAACAAGATCGAACCGGGCCAGCTCGTCGAGATCCTGCTGCCGGGCGAAGCACCACTGCAGTATGTTGTGCCGGCCGAAGGCCTGCGTGACGCCGACGGTGAGCCGGTCGCGCTGATCAACCACCCCGCGCACGTGTTCTCGCTGCCGATGCCGGTCGAAGTGCCCGTCAATGCGGCGCTGCGCTCACGCACCAAGCGCCCCACGCTCAAGGCCGAATGACGCCCGCCCGCAGCGAACATGCGCGCGCGTCGGTGGAGCGGCTACAGTGGGCGGTATGAGTGCACAAGAACCATCGGCGCAGCCCGCCGAACCACAGCAGAACAACCAGCCCGCCGACCACAAGCCAGTGCAGATCAACATGCAGGACCTGCTTGAGGCGGTGCAGTCGCTCGGCAAGAAGACCGTGCAGCAGCAGGACGAGGCCGCGGCGAACGCCGCGCAGTACGACGAGGCGATCCTCGACAGCTCCGCAATCGAACCGACCGACAGCGAAGGCAACCCGATCCCGGTGACGATCCCGATTGTGCTCGCGCCGAACATCACCGTGGTCTACACCACGCGCTTGGGCGGCGCCAGCACCGACGAATGGGCGCATTTCAATCTGGGCGGCAAATCCGGCGACGTGCCGGACCACGTGCGCGCGAACCGCGACGCGCTGGCGAACGAACTGCACGCCAAGCTCTCGCTCATCAACCAGGTGCATTCGGGCGATGCCATCGACATCGACGAACGCTTCGAGCCCAACCGTTCGTTCGGCTTTGACGCTTCGGGCACGCAGGAGGCCGCGCCCGTGGACGATGTGGAATCGGTGGACGGCACGGTGCAGATCATCGAAGGCGACGCGCAGGTGAGCACACAGACCGGCATCGCGCTCGGCGTGTTCGCCGCGGACTGCCTGCCCGTGCTGCTCGCCGACCCGGTGGCCGGTGTGATCGCGGCCGCGCATTGCGGTCGCAAAGGCCTCATGGAAGGCGTCATCGGCTCCACGGTGGAAATGATGACGGCCAAGGGCGCCGACCCCGCGCACATCCTGGCCACGCTCGGCCCCGCGATCTGCGGCGACTGCTATGAGACCGGCGACGAGATCGCCGACGCGTTCGACGCGAGGTTCCCGGGCACGTTCACGCTCACGCGCTTCGGCGGCCCGGGCATCGACATCAACAAGGCCGCGCTTATGGCGCTCGAGCAGGCCGGCGTGAGTACGAGCCACATCTATTCGTCGCAGCCGCGCGTCAACGCCGCCACACAGTACCTCGCGCAGGACACCGAACTCGAGCAGCTGTGCCGCGAGGACAACGAGGGCGATCCACAGCTCGACGAGCGTATCAAGCACATTCGCCACAGCATGTGCACGCTCGAAAACCCGCTGTGGTTCTCGCACCGCCGCGCCCAGCTCGCGCACAAGGCCCACGAAGGCCGCATGCTCGCGCTGATCGTGCGCCACTGACCCATATATTTATTGAATTAAGTAAGGAATCACAATGACCACCGCACAGACCACCCCGGTCGTGGCCGTGGTGCTCGCCGCAGGCTCGGGCCTGCGGTTCGACCCGGCCAATCCCAAACAACTCGTCTCGCTCGCCGGCACGCCGATCGTCGGCTGGAGCATCGCCGCGTTCGAACGCAACCCACGTGTGACCGACATCCTCGTCGTCGTCAACGCGCAGGTGCGCCAAGCGGTGGAACAGCTCATCGCCGCCGCCGGCTACACCAAGGTGCAGGCTGTGATCGAGGGTGGCGCCGAACGCTCCGATAGCACCGAGGCCGCGCTGCGCATGCTCGCCGACCATGGCGTGCCCGCAGACGCGAAGGTGCTCATCCACGATTCGGTGCGCCCCTTCGTCTCACAGGCCCAGATCGACGGCTGCATCGACGCGCTCGACGAGTTCAAGGCCGCCACCGTGGCCTGCCCGTCGACCGACACGATCCTGCTCACACAGGACCTGGGCGACCGCGAAACCGTGGTGCAGGTGCCGGAGCGCCGCCATTCGTTCCGCGCGCAGACCCCGCAGGCCTTCCGTTTCGAGACGATCCGCACCGCCTACGATCTGGCCGCCGACGACCCGGATTTCCGCCCGACCGACGACACCCGCGTGGTGGTGGACTACCTGCCGAACGAGCCCGTCGCGATCGTCGGCGGCTCGCCGCTCAACATGAAGGTGACGACGCAGGACGACATGCCGTTCGCGCAGCTGATCGCCGGTCGTCTGGCCGAGTGATGCCCATGCAAGAATGACTACCGTGGCAAAGCGATAGTCTCTTATTCTTGTCACTTTTCTGCTACGGGTAGTGCTTCTTGTGCTACGGGTAGTGCTTTTTGTGGTACCTCTCTGTATGAACCGCCATTTTCCAATGGTTCTACTTGGATGTGGGTGGTAGAAGCACTACCCGTAGCACAAGAAGCACTACCCGTAGCGGTATTGCATATCGATGGGAATATGTCTCATGATGTCCTGACGGGTGAGATGGCAAGCCGATGCGTCGATATGGGGTTCTTTGGCTATGTCTTCCGTTTCGTACGCCTCCCGGCAGAGACGGATGAGCGTTGCGCCGTCGATGAGCCGCATATCAACCTGTCGTGCATACGCAATAGCGTCGGCTGTGAAAACACTTGTCGTGATGAAGATGGTGCCTTGTGCGAGCTGTGTCGCGTTGGCGCCTTGGAGTTTCTGGAGAACGTGGCGTCCAATGCGGTGCTTGCGGTTGTAGCATTTGCATTCAGCGATAAAAGTGTTCCCATTCGTATCGCAGAGTGTAAGGTCAAACCCTCCATCGCGACTTGGCGGTGTCACTGATGCCTGCCAACCGAGGTGCCGGAACATATCAGCACAGAAGGGTTCAAATTTCACGGGATCATCGCTGAATTGCTCAACAATGGCATCGATGCTGCTGGTGTTGTATCGTGTATTCATTCGGCGTAGGATGGTCTCTCGTTTTCGCTGTTCTTCGGCGCAGTATGCGATTGCGACTCCTGCGGCGCGAAGTTGCAATATCAGGTTATATACAACAAAAGGATTGCTCCCTGCCAATTGCCATTGGCCGATGAACAACTCACTTGAATGCTGATGGATTCGCATATTGTTTGATCGCCCGTCGTGGGTGCCGTCTTTGTTCCGTCTCTCCCAAGTCGGATAGCGCATTCTGAATATGCCAATGTCTTGAGTCGTGGTTGTGGGGTAAACGAGCATGGTTGGTGGCACATGTATTTTGTAGTGTTTGTAAAACTCTTCGCGATAGCGCTTCTGCTTGGCTTCTTTTCTTTTTTTATCAATATATTCTGTCAATACGGGAATAATTAGTATCGAAATAATAATTAATACGAAGAGAAGAAAATAATACAGAGCATATTGTGAAGGGTTGCCCATGCGCTTTCTCCCGATGTGTTCACTGCCGGTGGCCCGCCGTGATTCAGCTTACTGACAATTCCGCGAATGTGCCGTGCAGCGTCCATGGTCGAGGTTGCTGCATGACTGGCGGCCATCCGTAGCCCCATGCCGATGATTGGTGGTAGATGCACGTCTACACTGGAGGATCATGGAGAAACTATCTGTTGTCATCTCGGGGTTCGACCCATACGAGGGCATCGCGGTCAATCCCGCGCTGATCGTGCCCGACACGCTCGCCGAAGAGGGCATCGCCGTCGACCCCAACGATTTCGAGGACCCGCTGCACGGGGTGGATGTGCGCATCCACGCCGTGCACATGCCGGTCAGCTTCGGCAAGGCATGGCCCATGCTCAACGAGACGCTCGACCGCGTGCACCCGCACATCGTGATCGCCACCGGCCTCAAGCAGGCCGCACGCGGCATCTTGCTTGAACGCTGCGCGATCAACCTCAAGGACACCACGCGCCCTGACGCCGACAACGTGATCCCCGGCCAGCGCCTCATCGACGCAAACGGCCCGGCGGCCTACTGGACCGGGCTGCCGCTGCGCGCGATCCTCAACGCATTCGCCGCCGACGACATCCCCGCGTCCCTCAGCTCGGACGCCGGCACGTTCGTGTGCAACGCGCTGTTCTACCACCTGCAGGCGTGGGCCGCGCGCCAGTCGAAACCGACGATGTGCGGGTTCGTCAACCTGCCGCCCGTCAACGAACAACCGCACCCGCAGCACGGCCTGCCGCTGGCCCAGCAGATCACCGCCGGGCGCGATGTGGTGCGCGAGGCGGCGCGCTACTACAAGCGGCCCATGGGCCCCGACATCCTGATTCCGTAGCGCGCGCCGGCGCCCGCGCGGTTGCGCTCAATGTGAGTTCCGCGCGTGGTGCGGCGTGGCGTACGCTAAAGTGCAGAGAAGACGCACTCATGCACCAGTCGTGCGTGGGGGAATTGCCAACGAAAGGAAACGACTATGGTGGAGCGGTTCCCGGTCGTGCTGCGAGGGTACGACAAAGAACGCGTGGACGAAGCGATGCTTGCGGCGCAGACCACGATCGACCGACTGCGTGAGCAGGTCAAGGCCGGAGACGACAACGTGCTGCAGCTGCAGGCCCAGCTGCAGGAAGAGAAGAACCGCAAGGCGAGCACCGACAACACCTTCGCCTCGCTCGGCGCCAACGCGCAGCAGATGCTCGCGTCGGCCGAGCAGACGAGCACGGAGCTGCTCGAGCGCGCCAAGAAAGACGCCGCATCCGCGCGTGTCGAAGCGCAGTCCCAGTCGCAGACGCTGATCAACAACGCCAAGCTCGACGCCCAGCATCTCGTCGACGACGCGCAGGCCAAGGCGGACACGCTGCTCAAGAACGCGCAGAACGAAGCGCAGACGATCATCACGAGCGCCCAGCAGGAAGCCGCGCAGCTGCGCGCGTCCACCGCGAAGACGGTCAAGGAGCAGCGCCAGACGCTCGACCTTGAGCTCACGAACTCGCGCGAAGAGCACAACAAGCGCCTCGCCTCCGAGCGCGCCACGCAGGAGCGCGAACTGTCCGAGCAGCGCGCCGAGGCCACGGCCACGATCGCGCAGCAGCGCAAGAGCGCGAACGAGGAGATCACGCGCCTCAAGAGCGAGACGAACGACCAGATCGAATCGGCGCTCGCCGACGCCAACAAGAAGCTCGCCGACGTGCGCGAGCAGGTGTCGAAGCTCATGACCGAAGCGCAGCGCAAGGCCGGCGAGATCACCGACGCCGCGAAGTCGCAGGCGCAGGAGATCACCGATTCCGCCGAAGTGAACCGCACGAAGACGATGAGCCAGGTGAACGCGGAAGTGGAGCAGATCCGCGCCGACATCGCCGCCCAGCAGGACGAGGCCACGCAGAAGGTCTCCGAACTGCTCGGCCACTTGGAGGAGCGCCGCGCACAGGCCAAGGAAGAGGCCGAGGCGCAGATCGCCGAAGCCAAGCAAATCCGCGAAGACGCCGACACCTACGCCGCGGACAAGCGCAAGGAGGCCGACAAGACGGCCGCCGAGATCGTCGACAAAGCGAGCCGCGAGGCCGCCGCGCAGATCGAGGAGCGCCGCAAGGCCGCGCAGGTCGAGCTCGACGGCCTGCACAAGCGCATCGGCGAGCTGCAGAGCCGCGAGGCCGACATCACGCAGCGTGTCTCCGAACTGCGCTCGATGTTCGCCAATGCGTTCGCCGGCTTCGGATTCGGCATGGACAACCAGCATTCCACCGATTCGATGTCGGTCGTCAACGCGTTTGTGGAAAGCGACAACACCGCGGACGGCGACCAGGACGACGACGTGCTGATCGACAACGCGGAGGAGCCGGCCCAGCCCGCGGCCGCGCCGACCGTGCCGCCGCTCGACGCGCCGGCCGCCGACGCCCAGGAGGGCGACCATGACCAAGCCGCCGAAACCGAAGTGATCGCCGTGGCCCAGGAGAACGACCGTTCGATGGTCTCCGAAGGCGCTCCCGTGTTCGACCAGCGCGACAACCAGGTGGTGGACGACGAAGACGGCGCGATCGACGACGACACCCAGCTGTCCAGCGACCAGTGACCGCAATCCCTGCAACAAAAACAACAAGGTCCGGCCACACGGCAGAGCGTGGGGCCGGACCTTGTTTGTTACGGGTAGTGCCTCTTCTGCTACAGGTAGTGTTTCCTCGGGCAACCTGCATGTATGATCGTTGAAAAAGGGCGGATTATAGAGTGGAGTGGGTCGGCAAAGCACTACCCGTAGCAGGGCAGGCACTACCCGTAACAGAAGAGGGAGGCACCGACTGAGCCACGGGCGCACACGCACGTGGGGGAGTACCCTTGTGCATTGGTATTGATTCACCACCCATATGCATGGAAAGGAACTCGTTTTGCCTCAGCTCAAACCCCTGTCCGCCAATCGACTCGACACCCTGTGCCATGACTTCGACGCCAACAAGTCCAACCGCATGGCCATGAACGCGGTCACGACCGCGGGCATCAACAACGTGGCGCGCAACTACGATCGCGCACGCCTGCTACAGCGCCGGTTCTCGACCGTGGTAGACAACGGCGAGGCCACGCATCAGGATCATTCGGGACGCTGCTGGCTGTTCAGCTCGCTCAACGTGGCGCGCTTCGTGGCCAAGAAGAACATGAACCTCAAGGAATTCGAATTCTCGCAGAACTATGCGATGTACTTCGACAAGCTTGAGCGCATCAACTATTTCATGCAGGACATGGCCGGCCTGATCCGCGCGGGCGAGCCGGTCGACTCGCGCCTGTTCCAGCACATGCTGCACGACGTGATGGGCGACGGCGGCCAGTGGACGATGGCCATGAACATCTACAAGAAGTACGGCGCTGTGCCGAAGAGCCTCTTCCCGGAGACCGAATCGTCAAAGAACACCTCGGAGATGAACACGCAGCTGCGCCGCCTGCTGCACACCGCCGTCGCGCACATGCAGGACAACCCGAACGAGATTGACGAGATCATCGCACGCACGGTGGAGGACGGCCACCGCATGCTCACCATCCACTTGGGTGAGCCGCCGAAGTCGTTCCACTGGGAGTGGACCGACGCCGACGGCGCGTTCCACCGCGACGGCGAGATCACGCCGGTCGAGTTCTGGAACAAGTACGTGGGCAGCGCCGACCTGGACAGCTACGTGTGCCTCGTCGACGACCCGCGCAAGGAGCACTCGAAGGGCACGAAGATCGGCATCGAGCACCTGGGCAATGTGGCGGGCGGCGACCCGACCGAATACCTCAACGTGCCGATCGAGTTCATGAAGGACTGCGTGCGCACGATCCTCGTGGAACAGGGCATCCCGGTGTGGTTCGGCGCCGACTGCCACCCGATGATGGACCGCCAGGACGGCGCGTGGGCCACCGACCTGTTCGAATACGGCGAGGTCTACGGCGTGGACTTCGACATGGACAAGGAGCAGCGCGTGCGCTTCGCCGACTCCGCGATGAACCACGCGATGGCGTTCGTGGGCGTGGACGTGGACGACGACGGCACGACGACGCGCCGTTGGCGCGTGGAGAACTCGTGGGGCACGAAGATCGCCGACAAGGGCTACTTCACGATGGCCGACGACTGGTTCGACCAGTACGTGTTCGAGGTGGCGGTGCCGAAGGCCATGCTGCCCGAGGAGTACCGCAAGGCGCTCGGCGAGCCGGCCACGATGCTGCCGGCATGGGACCCGATGGGCGCCCTCGCCTGAAACCCGCCCTCATGGGGTTTCACCCCGTGTTTCACGCGGCCGCGCCCCGCGCGCATGGAGATTCTGGAACGCCGGTAGTCAAGTCAACTGGGTTGTTTTACACTGGGTATCCGGTTTCGACCGCGCGCGGCTGGCGCGCCGCGGCCCACAGACAAGAGGAGACAGACAGATGACAGCACTGCGCGGGCCTGACAGTTCGCAGGACGCACTGCTCGACGAGCATGCGGTGGTCCCCGAGACCGTGGACGTGAACATACGCCAGCTCGACCCGATTCCGGCGCCTCGCTATTTCATCAAGGAACTGCCGCTGACCGACGCGATGCGCGACCTCGTGCTCGACTCGCGCAGCCAGATCCGCGACGTGCTGCACGGCCGCGACGACCGCCTGCTCGCCATCGTCGGCCCCTGCTCGATCCATGACCCGAAGGCCGCGCACGACTATGCGACGCGCCTCGCCTCGCTCAACCGCGAACTGGGTGACCGCCTGCTGATCGTGATGCGTGTCTACTTCGAAAAACCGCGCACCACAATCGGGTGGAAGGGCCTGATCAATGACCCCGACCTCAACGGCCGCTTCGACATCCGCAAAGGCATGTGGCTCGCGCGCAAGGTGCTCACCGACGTGCTTTCGCTCGGCCTGCCCGCCGCCACCGAATGGCTCGACCCGATCACCCCGCAGTACCTGTGCGACCTGATCAGCTGGGGCGCAATCGGCGCGCGCAACACCGAAAGCCAGGTGCACCGCGAGCTCGCGAGCGGCATGAGCATGCCGATTGGCTTCAAGAACGCCACCGACGGCTCGATCAAGCCGGCCGCTGACTCCTGCTTCTCGGCCGCCAACGAACACCACTTCCTCTCCATCAATCTGGATGGCCAGGTGATCTCGGCCGAAACGAAGGGCAACCCGGACTGCCACCTCGTGCTGCGCGGTTCCAGCTCCGGCCCCAACTACGACCCCGTCTCGGTGGCCCGTGCCCTCGACGACCTCAAGGCCTCGAAGGCGGCCGGTCCGAGCGACCATGGCCTCATCATCGACGCCGCGCATGGCAACTGCGGCAAGGACGAAGTGGTCGAAGCGCAGGTGATCGAAGACATCGCCTCGCGTGTGGCCGCCGGCGAACGCGGCATCCTGGGCATCATGATGGAAAGCTTCCTCGTGGCCGGCCATCAGGATCCGGCCCCGCTCGACCAGCTCGTCTACGGACAGTCGGTGACCGACGCCTGCGTGCCGTGGGACCGCACCGAACAGGTGCTGCGCAAGCTCGCCGACGCCGTGGCCACCCGCCGCGCCGCCGCCGAGTGACGCAACCCAACCCACACCAATATTTGAGGGGGCGTAATGCCGCGAATCGTTGTGAGCGGTGTGCCAACAACCGCGAGCCGCCATATCGCCGTCCTTGACGGCATGCGCGCGCTCGCGATTATCGGGGTGATCGGCTACCACACGCGCCCCTCACTGCTGCCAGGTGGGTTTCTGGGCGTCACGCTGTTCTTCGTGGTCAGCGGTTTCCTGCTCACGCGCAGTATGGTCAATCTGTTCGAACGCCTGCGCTTCTCGTACCCCCACTTTCTGCGTGGCCGTGTGCGCCGCCTTTGGCCGAGCGTGCTCGCCACCATCGCGGGCACGGCGATCCTCGTGTACTGCATGGCGCCCTCCCTGCTGCCCAAAGTGCGCGGCGACGCGCTGCCGAGCGCGCTGTTCTACAGCAACTGGTCGTTCATCTTCCGCAAACTCTCGTATTTCCAAGCGGCCGGCCTGCCTTCACCGCTGACGCACCTGTGGTTCACGAGCCTCATCATGCAGTTCTATGTGCTGTGGCCGTTGCTGTTCGTACTGATCTTCCAACTGTGTCGTTCGCGCGTCGCGCGCGCCGCTGTCATCGGGGCGCTCGCATTGGCGTCGTCGCTTGAGATGCTGCTGTTGTACACGCCCGGGCAAGACACGTCGCGCATCTACTACGGGCTTGACACGCGCGCCGCCGAACTGCTCGTCGGCGCCGCGCTCGCCGTGCTGATGCACCGGCACGTGGGCCGGCAGGACGACGAGTTCGCGCACGACCCGCCGCACTGGCAGTTCTTCAGCCGCACGGTGCATGTGCGCGGGCGCGAACTGCGCGTCACCGGCCAGCAGCTCGTCAACGCGCTCGGTTTCGCGCTGCTCGTGGTGTTCTGCGTCTGCTTCGCCATCGTCGACCCGCAGTCGGCGTGGCTCTACCGCGGCGGCTATCTGCTGTTCGCACTGCTCGCCGCCGCCATGATCTGGGCGGGCATGCATTCGGGCGTGTTCATGCGCGCGATGGGCGCCAAGGTGTGCAGCTACATCGGCTCGCGTTCGTTCTCGCTGTATCTGGTGCACTACCCGCTGCTCATCGTGCTCAATCCGGCCACGCGCGCCACGCCGCTGCCATGGTGGGGTTATCTCGGTCAGTTCGCGCTCATCCTGGCGGTGGGCGAGGTCTTCTTCCAGCTCATCGAGGCGATGCGCGGCACGCCGTGGCTGCCGTGGCTCACACGCGCCGGCGACAATGCGGAGCCCGCGCGCGAGACGGCCGGCGAGCGCCTCGGCCGCCGTCTCACTGCGTCCAGTAACGCCGGCGTGCGCATGCTCGGCACGGCCGGCACGCGTTTCGCCACCCTCACCGCGCGCCTGCGCCCGGGCGCCATGGTGGGCATCGTCGCCGGCGCGCTGGCCGTGCTGGTGCTCATGCTGCCGCTCAACTGGCAGGCGATCGCCCACGCGCGCGCCGTGCAGCTGCGCCCCGAACTCGCGCTCACGGCCGAACAGGCGCGCAAACAGCTCGCCAAGCCCGCGCCTGCGCCATCGCCGCAGCCCGAGCAACCCAAGGGTACAGACGCCGCGCAGTCCAAAGGCGCAGACACCGCGCAACCGCAGGTGAGCGCGCTCAAAGTGCCGAACAACCTCGATCCCTCGCGCTGGCAGTGCGACGCCGCCGCGCAACAGTGCAGCGTGCGCATGCTCATGATCGGCGATTCGGTCACGGCGGGCGTGGCGCAGACCCTGCAGCAACACTTCCCGCAGGCGCACATCGACGGCGCGGTGAGTCGGCAGTTCGCCACAGGCGAGGACCTGCTCGCCCAGTTCCTGGGCAGTGGCGAGGACCCGCAGGTCATCGTATTCGCGCTCGGCACGAACGGCGCCGCCCCGCGCGAACAGGCCGAGCATGTGGTGCAGCTCGCCGCGGGCCGGCCGCTGTATTTCGTCACGGCGCTCGCGCCGGTGGATTGGACCGCGGCCTCGAACGCCACGTTCCAGGAAGTGGCTGCCGCGCACCCCAACGTGGGGATCATCGACTGGTCCGCGCTCGCCACCGCCCACCCCGAATACCTGTACGACGACGGCACGCACCCCAACGAGCTGGGCACGCAGGCGTACGAACAGCAGCTGTACAACGCGCTGTGCCCGCACGACTGATGCGGCGCGCGCACGGTGTTATCGTAGAGGCAGCAATCAGCGAAGGAGGAGCACGGCATGGCACACGACCCGCACACGCCGCAGTTCGAGGACCACACGCGCGCCATCGCGCAAGGCAGGCCGCTCACGTATACGCCCGAGCAGCTGCACGCCGTGCACCAGATCGTGGCCGAAGGCGGCAATCCACTCACCGACATGCATGATCTGCCGCGGTGGGAAGACGAAGTGGGCATCGACCGCATCATCAACCGCCGTGTGATGGAACTCGACCCGCTGCCCACACCGGCGCAGGTGCTGACCGAACTGCCGCTTGACGCGCGCGCACGCCATCTCGTCGCCTCGTCGCGCGACGAGATCCGCGCGTGCCTGTACGGGCAGGACGACCGGCTGCTCGTGCTCGTCGGGCCATGCTCGGTCCACGACCCGGCCGCCGCGCTCGACTACGCGCGCCGGCTCGAACGGGTGCGCCGCGAACTCGAGAACGAACTGCTCATCGTGATGCGCGTCTATTTCGAAAAACCGCGCTCGACGGTGGGATGGAAGGGCCTGATCAACGACCCGGACATCGACGGCAGCCACAACATCCAAAAGGGCCTGCTGCTCGCGCGCAAGACATTGCTCGACGTGCTCGGCGCCGGTCTTGCGGCGGCCACCGAGTTCCTGGAGCCCACCAGCCCGCAGTACATCTCCGACGCGGTGAGCTGGGGCGCGATCGGCGCGCGCAACACCGAAAGCCAGGTGCACCGGCAGCTCGCGAGCGGGCTGTCGATGCCAATCGGCTTTAAGAACGCCACCGACGGCTCGGTCAAAGCCGCGGTCAACGGCTGCTTCGCCGCCGCCCAACAACACACGTTCTTCGGCATCGACCACATGGGCCGCGCATGCGCTGTCGAGACCATCGGCAACCCCGACTGCCATGTCGTGCTGCGCGGGTCGAGCTCGGGGCCGAACTACGACGCCGATTCGGTCGCGCAGGCCATGGAGGCGGTGCGTGCGCAGATGCCCACCGATTCGGCCGCCGCGCACGGTCTGATCATCGACTGCTCGCACGGCAACTCCGGCAAGGACGACGTGCGCCAGGCGCATGTGGTCCGTGAGATCGCCGAGCGCGTGGCGCAAGGCGAGCCCGGCATCACCGGCATCATGATGGAAAGCTTCCTCGAAGGGGGCAACCAGCCGGCCGCGCCGCTCAACCAGCTCGTCTACGGCAAGTCCATCACCGACAAATGCCTCAGCTGGCCAGTCACCGAACAACTGTTGCACGAGCTCGCAGAAGCCGTGCGCACCCGCCGTTGGAACTGACCGCACCCATCAACGAATCGAGGAACCATGACCCGTACCGTCGCCATCATCAGCGCCTTGGAAGAAGAAGCAGCACACATCGCCAACGCGTGCACCAACGTGCGCGAGGAGCACCGCGCGAGCCTCGCCGTGCTGCACGGCGAACTCACCACGGACGCCGGCGACCCGCTGCACGTCGTCATCGCCGTCGGCGGCATGGGACTCGTGAACGCCGCGGCCACCACGCAATACCTCATCGACTGCGCCGAGCCGGATGCCGTGATCTTCTCCGGCATCGCCGGCAACCTCAACCCCGAACTGCATATCAACGACATCGTGCTCGGCGGCACGCTGCGCTACCTCGACACTGACATGCGCCTCGTGGGCCAGTGGAAGCCCGGCACCGAGGAGTTCCACTCCGACCCGCAGCTGATCGCGCTCGCCGAGGACGTACTGAGCGAGATGGGCATCAACCACATCACCGGCGTCATCGCCTCGGGCAATTACTTCGTGGATTCGCCCGAGCAGATTGAGCGCGTGATCAGCCTCACGCACGCCGACGCCGTGGAGATGGAGGGCGCGGCAGTCGTGCATGTGGCCGCGCGCAACGACGTGCCGGCGCTCGTGATCCGCGCGATGAGCGACAACGCCGACACTGATTACGAGGAGTTCCGCGACTTCGACATCTCCGAATACGCCGACACCGCCGCGCGTATTGCCGTCACGATGCTGCGGCGCATGTAGCCAAGTGCCGCGCGCAATACGAGCGGGAAGGGGAGTGCGATATGCCGGCGGTAGGAATCGTGGTCGGGCTCGGTGCGGCCCTACTTGCGGCGCTCGTCGCGTCCCTCATCGCCTATCAGGCGGGGCGCGCGCGTGAACGCGACCGGTCGCCAAGCGTGGCCGCCCTGTTCGACGGCGTCGCCGACCCGGACGCCGTCGATGGCGAGCGCCGCATGCTCGCGATGCTCGGGGAATCCGTCATCATCACCGATGTGCATGGCAACGTCATTGTGTCGAACACCGCGGCCGCGGAGCATGGCCTCGTGTTCGACGGCCGTCTGACCGACGATGGCGTCCGCGGGCTCATCGCCAGCGCTGTGGAAGGCCATGAGCCGGTGCATGCGGACATCGAACTCGATGGGGGGCCGCAGGCACGGCATATCGCCGTGACCGCGCAGCCGATATCCGCCTGCCGCGTGGCCGTGGTGTGCGCCGACACCGGCTACCGGCGGAACGTGGACCGCATGCGCCGCGACTTCGTGACGAATGTGTCCCACGAACTGAAGACGCCGGTCGGCGCGATCATGCTGCTCAGCGAGACGATTGCCGACGCGGGCGATGACGTGGAGATGATCCGGCATTTCGCCGGCCGCATCGGCATGGAGGCGCAACGGCTCGACGGGCTGGTGCGCAGGCTCATCGAACTGGGGCGCATGTCCAACCCCGGCGAGCGGCCGAAACAGACAGTCGACGCGCGTGATCTGGTGCACGGCGCCATCGCCGACACCGAGGTGACCGCCGCGGCACGGCATACGGATGTGCGCATGCGCGACGGTGCCGTAGATCGGCCGCTCGCCGTGTGCGTGGACGCCACCGCCGTGCACATCGCCCTCAAGAACCTTGTAGAGAACGCGATCAACTATTCGCCCGAGCACAGCGACGTGACCGTCGACGTCGCACAGGCGGATGGCCATGTGCGCATCCGTGTCATCGACCATGGCGTCGGCATCCCGCAGCCGCTGCAGGGGCGCATCTTCGAACGGTTCTACCGCGTCGACCCGGCACGCTCGCGCCTCACCGGGGGCACCGGTCTTGGATTGTCGATCGCGAACCACCATATCCGCGCCAATGGTGGCACGATAGACGTGTGGTCGAAGCCCGGCGAAGGCTCGACCTTCACCGTGGCGCTGCCGCTCGCCGGCACCGCCGGCATCATGGACAAGGAGCATGAACGATGACACGCATACTCGTCGTCGAAGACGAGCCGTCCTACCTTGAGCCGCTGCTCTTCCAGCTGGCGCGCGAAGGCTACGAGGCGCATGGCGCCGCAAGTGGTGAGGAAGGGTGGGCGCTCTACGAAGAGATGTCCTTCGACCTGGTCATCCTCGATCTCATGCTTCCCGGCATATCGGGCACGACGCTCTGCCGGCGCATCCGCGAGACGCATCCGGTGCCCATCATCATGGTGACCGCGAAATCGACGGAGAACGACGTGATCGTGGGCCTTGAAATCGGGGCCGACGACTATGTGACCAAACCATATTCGTTCCGTGAACTGCTCGCGCGCATCCACGCCGTGCTGCGCCGCAGCCTCGAGTCGCAGTCCAACAGTGCACCGGTGGCCGATGAGACACTCGTCTGCGGGCCGGTGTCCATGGACGTGGCCTCGCACGAGGTGCGCATCGACGGCGTCCTCACGGCGTTCCCGCTCAAGGAATTCGAGGTGCTCGAATACCTGATGCGCAACAAAGGGCGCGTGCTGACCCGGCAGCAGCTCATCGGCCGGGTGTGGGGCAGTGATTATGTGGGCGACACGAAGACCCTCGACGTGCACATCAAACGCATCCGCGCGAAGATCGAGCGCGATCCCTCGAACCCGTCGATGCTCACGACCGTGCGCGGGCTCGGCTACCGGATCAGCGGCGAACCTTCACACTGAGTTCATGTTCACCGGCCATCGGCATCGCCGTCCTCCCTTACACTGGTGTGGTCGGATAGAATGGCATCGTGACCAAAGGAAACCACATGCATACCAATCTTGCGCGGCGCGCGTTCGCGGCATTGTGCGGCGTGGCGCTCGTCGTTGCCGCAGCGGCATGCGGAGACAACACGGATCCGTCGGACCGGCCGGTCTCCAACGCTTCGTCGATCTCGGGCAGTTTCGCCGGCGCCGGCGCGTCATCCCAGCAGACGGCCGTCGAAGCATGGATCGCGGGCTACCAGAAGACCAACCCGGACGCGAAGATCTCGTACAATCCGTCCGGTTCCGGGGCGGGCGTCGTCACGTTCCTGACGGGCGCGACCGTCTGGGCCGGGTCCGACAAGCCGCTCGACAGCGCGCAGGTCGAGGAATCCAAACAGGTGTGCAGCGGCAGCACCGCGTTCGATGTGCCCGTCTACATCTCGCCGATCGCGATCGTCTTCAATCTGCGGGGCGTGTCCGACGCGGGCAAGCACATCAACATGGACGCCTCCACGATCGCGAAGGTGTTCAACGGCAAGATCACGCGTTGGAACGACCCGACGCTGGCCAAGCAGAACCCGGACCTCGACCTGCCGGACCTGCCGATCACCGTGGTGCACCGTTCCGACAAATCCGGCACGACGCTCAACCTGCTCGAATACCTCAAGGCGACGGCCGGCAAGGACTGGCCATACCAGCTTTCCGAAAACTGGCCGAACGATGTGGGGCAGGGCGCCAAGGGCACCTCCGGTGTCATCAGCACGATCGACCAGGCGAACGGCACCATCGGCTACGCCGACCTTTCGCAGGCGGGTGACATGGGCACCGTCGCCGTCAAGGTCGGCGGCGAGTACACCGAGATCTCGGCCGACGCCGCGTCGAAGGCCGTGGCCGATTCCAAGCTCGACGAATCCGTTCCGGGCGCCAACCGCGTCGTCCTGGACATCAACCATGCCACAACGGAGCCGGGCGCGTACCCGATCGTGCTCGTCTCGTACGACATCGCATGCCCCATCTACCGCGATGAGAACACGGCGCGTTTCGCAAAGTCATGGCTTGGGTACATCACCGGCAAGGCAGGGCAGGACCAGGCGAAGAACGCGACCGGCTCCGCCCCGCTCCCCGAGAACATCGCCCAATACGTGCGCGCATCGATAGACGCCATTGAAGTGAAGTGAGGCCCATGTCCACGGCATCGAAACCATCAGCATCGCCTGCTGCGTCGTCGCTGACGCAACCGGTCAACGGGCAGAAGGCGGACCGCGTGTTCCGCGGTGTCGCCTATGCATGCGGCATCCTCATCCTCGTCACCCTCGCGGCGGTCGCCCTGTTCCTGCTGTTCCGCGCGTGGCCGCTCATCGGCGGCGACCAGCAGGCGAACAGCGTGGTCATCGAGAACTTCACCGGTGGCAAAGCCAAGAGCTTCTGGGGGTATGTGGGCCCGCTGCTGTTCGGCACCGTGCTCGTAGCGGCGCTCGCGCTTGTGCTCGCGTTCTTCGTCTCGATCGGCATCGCGCTGTTCATCTCGCATTACGCACCCAAGCGCCTCGCGGCGGTACTCAGCTACATCGTCGACATCCTCGCCGCGATCCCCTCGGTCATCTACGGCCTGTGGGGAGGCCTCGTGCTCGTGCCGACGATCTACCCGTTCTGGAACTGGATCGCCGAATACCTCGGCTGGATCCCGCTGTTCGCCGGGCCGGCCGCGAACCCGCCGCGCACCGTGGCGACCGTGGCGCTCGTGCTCGCGATCATGATCCTGCCGATCATCACGTCGATCGCCCGCGACATCTTCCTGCAGACGCCGAAGCTCCTCGAAGAGGCGGCCCTTGGCCTGGGCGCCACCAAATGGGAGATGATCAAACTGTCGGTGCTGCCGTTCGGCAAATCCGGCGTCATCTCGGCGTCGATGCTCGGCTTGGGCCGTGCGCTCGGCGAGACGATGGCCGTGCTCATGATCCTGTCTCCCGGCCTCAAATACTCGTTCAAGCTGCTGCAGGCGTCGCAGAACCAGACCATCGCCGCGAACATCGCCGCACAATACCCGGAAGCTGACGGCATCGGCGTCTCGGTGCTCATCGGCACGGGCCTTGTGCTGTTCGTCATCACGTTCCTGGTGAATCTGCTCGCGCGCCGCATCACCGAGAAAGCGGGGAAGTGATGACCCAGACGAACCCCACCGGCACCGCACACACGCCGACGACAGACGCGGCGCCCGTCATCGATTTCGACAAGTTCAAGCCGACGCGGTCGTACACGGCCGCGCGCAAACGCAAAGACATCGCGATGCGCACGCTCATCATCCTCGCGTTCATCGTCGCGCTCATCCCGCTCATCTCGGTGCTGTGGACGACGCTTGTGCGGGGCTTCCGCCGTCTCAACTGGGATTTCCTGAGCCACAACATGACGAACGTCATCGGCGGCAACCCAACGCCGTCGGGTGGCTATGGCGGCATCCTGCATGCGATCATCGGCACGTTGGAGATCACGCTCGGCGCGATGGTCATCTCGATCCCGATCGGCGTCATGTGCGCCGTGTACCTCATCGAATACGCCGGCGGGTCGAAACTCGCGCGCACCATCCACCTGCTTGTGGACGTCATGAGCGGCATCCCGTCGATTGTGGCTGGCCTCTTCGCCTATTCGATGTTCGCGATCCTGGTGGGGCCGGGCACGCTCAACGGGTTCGAGGGGTCGGTCGCGCTGTCGCTGCTCATGATCCCGACTGTGGTGAAGACCACCGAGGAGATGCTCAAGATCGTGCCGAACGACCTGCGTGAGGCGTCGCTCGCGCTCGGTGTGACCAAGCAGCGCACCATCACCAAGGTCGTGTTGCGCACCGCGCTTTCGGGCATCGTCTCCGGTTCGATCCTCGCGATCGCGCGCGTCATCGGCGAAACGGCGCCGTTGCTCATCACAGCCGGATACATCGTCTCGACGAACGCGAACCTGTTCGGTGGCGAGATGACGACGCTGCCGGTGTACGTGTACCAGGAGTATTCGAAGTACCGCGCGAACTGCCCGGCGGACGCCGCAAGCGGATGTGTGACGACGATCCCGATGGAGCGCGCGTGGTCCGCCGCGCTCGTGCTCATCGTCATCGTGCTCGTCCTCAACCTCATCGGCAGGATCGTCGCGAAAGTGTTCGCACCGAAGAAGAAATAGACGGCAAGCCCTTCACAATCGTCTGAACAGCAAGGAAAGAACGTATGGGACAGCAAATTGATGTCAATCATCTCAACATCTACTACGGTAGTTTTCTCGCGGTAGAGGATGTCAATCTGCACATCGCCGCGAACAAGGTGACGGCGTTCATCGGGCCGTCCGGTTGCGGCAAGTCGACCGTGTTGCGCACGCTCGACCGCATGCACGAGATCACGCCAGG